>Ga0308171_1000283_pt1 | contig 134152 bp, 115 predicted proteins | sample PhyGR1_FD_202135 | JGI IMG/M metagenome (GOLD analysis project Ga0308171, IMG submission 202135) | Phyllosphere microbial communities from UC Gill Tract Community Farm, Albany, California, United States - DLSLSG.R1 | ecosystem: Host-associated > Plants > Phyllosphere > Unclassified | place... | reverse complement strand
TCGCGCGCCATGACCACGTCCATGGCGGAGTTGATCGCCTGGATCATGTTCATGCGGGTGGTTTCGCCCGTTTCGGGGGCGGTTTCGGTGACTTCGTTCACAGGACAGAACCCTTACCAGCACCGTTCCCCGGCGAAGGCCGGGGTCCAGTTGCGGTGTCATCGCGGCGGTGCGCGGCGGTTGGCCACCACAGCCTGCGTGGCGACTGGATCCCGGCCTTCGCCGGGATGACGACGCTGCTTCGCATCGCCGTCATTTCCGCGCCCATGGCCGTCCGCTCGCTTGTTCCTCGTCGAGCATCTGCTGGCGCTGCTCGCGCAAATGCCAGGGCATCTCCTCGAACACACCGTCGAACAGGCTGTCGAGCGGCTGGTGCAGGCCGTGGCCCAGGATACCGTTCGCCTCGGCCGCCTTTTGCGCGGCGCGAACCTCCTCCGCGACTTCGCGGTCCTGGGTGGCGTGGCGATCCTCGTCCCATTCGCCAAGCGCGATCAGATGATCCTTCAACCGCCGGATCGGATCGCCCAGCGGCCAGGCCGTCGGCTCGCCCGCCGAGCGATATTGGGTGGGGTCGTCCGAGGTTGAGTGACCTTCGGTGCGATAGGTAAAATGCTCGATCAGCGTCGGCCCCTGGTTGGTCCGCGCGCGCTCGGCCGCCCATTGCGTGGCGGCATAGACCGCCAGCGCGTCATTGCCGTCGACCCGCAGGCCCGCAATGCCATAACCGATCGCGCGTGCGGCAAAGGTTGTCGCCTCCGCACCTGCAAAGCCGGAAAAGCTGGAGATCGCCCACTGGTTGTTGACGACATTCATGACCACCGGCGCGCGATAGACGGCGGCGAAGGTGCAGGCCGAATGGAAGTCGCCCTCCGCCGTCGAGCCCTCGCCGCACCACACGGCGGCAATGCGGGTATCGCCTTTGGCCGCGGAGGCCATCGCCCAGCCTACGGCTTGCGGATATTGCGTGGTGAGGTTGCCCGAGATGGAGAAGAAGCCAGCCTCTTTCGCGGAATACATGATGGGCAATTGCTTGCCGCCCAGCCGGTCCGCGCTGTTGGAGTAGATCTGGTTCATCATGTCGACCAGCGGCCAGTCGCGCGCGATCAGCAGCCCCTGCTGGCGGTAGGAGGGGAAGCACATATCCTCATAATCCAGCGCATGGGCGGCGGCGACGGCGACCGCCTCCTCGCCCAGCGCCTTCATATAGAAGCTGGTCTTGCCCTGGCGCTGGGCGCGGAACATCCGCTCGTCGAACGCGCGGAGCAGCACCATGTGGCGCAGCATCCGGCGGAGGCCATCGGGTGAGAGCTTGGGGTCCCAGGGGCCGACCGCGCGGCCTTCGTCATCCAGCACGCGGATCAGCGTATAGGCGAGTTCGTGGAAGCTATCGGCGGGCGCGGCGGTGTCCGGGCGGCGTTGCGCGCCGGCGGGCGGAACCTCGACACCGGCAAAGTCGACCGCATCGCCCGGCCGGAATTTCGGCTCGGGCACGTGCAACTGCAACGGGGCCAGGTTGGCGCGCGAAATGCCTTCTGGCGGCACGGCCATGTTCTCTCCTCAACGCTTCGCCCGATTCCGTCGGGTCGTTGCTATCTTTCAACCCGATGGAATTTTATTTCAAGCGCCTTTTGATGCGCTTCAACCGTTCGAACGCGTCGAGTGGCGGGATTTTTCCCTCTGGCGAACCGGCCTGCCCTCACCCTTCCCACCCGCCATGCGGGCGGGCCCCTTCCCTCTCCCGCTGGGAGAGGGAGGGAGGCGCGAAGCGCCGGAAGGGTGAGGGCAGCTTCGGTCAGTTCCCCGCGATCGCCATTTCAAACGGCACCACCGGATGCGGGGCCTCGTCATAGAAATTGACGACCGGCGCATCGGCCCAGGCATAGCGGACGCGGACATCGCCCGGCGTCGCACCGGCCAACCGCACCTCCGCGCCGTTCACCGTCGCACTGGCATAGCGACAGGCGCTCGCATCGCACAGCTCGAACCCGATCGGTGCGGCCGCGCTCCAGGCATGAAGCGCCCCCTGCACGCCGGTAAAGCGCAGCACCACCTCGCCCTGACCCCGCGTAACCGAGGCGATCATCGGGCCCGAGGCATTGGCGCGGTCGCCCGCCTCCAGATGCTGTTGCGCGAAGACCAGCCGCCTGGCGAGTTCGTTCTTGTCCGCCGGGTGGATGTCGTTGCGCACCCCGATATCGACCGTGGTGGCCAATGCGCTGCGCGCGTCGCGAAGCACCGCCAGACGCTGCGTCTCGCGCAGCGCCGCCCAGCCGCTATCCTCGATCTTGACCGGGGGCGCACCGAAATTGGCGAGCTGGACGATCAGGAATGGCAGGTCCGCATCCCCGAACTGCCGCCGCCAGCCGGTCATCAGTGCGGCGAGCCGGTCGCCATAATCCGCGCGCCCGACATCGGACTCGCCCTGATACCAGGCGACGCCCTTCAACCCAATCGGCCCCAGCGGCGCGATCATGCCGTTGTAGAGGGTACCAAGCCCCGCATGGCTTTCCCAAGGCGAGCGCGGATAGCCCTGGTCGTTCGCCTTGTAGATGGAGTAGCGCCATCCGGTGCCGAGCGGGGTCGGCTGACCGCCGGCGGGCGTGAATCGGATCGTGTCGCCCGGACCGAACATGCCGCCCGGGCCATAGGTGTCGCCCAGGCCGATGACGATCTCGTTGCGCCCCTTTTTCAAGGCGGCACGCGGCACGGTATAGCGCCGCACATCGCCCCAGCCGAAGGTCGCGCCGACGACCACGCCATTGATCCAGACGGTATCGAGTTCATCGATGCCGCCCAGCTCGATGACCCCGTCGCCAGTCGGGGCGGTGGGCAGGTCGAAGCCCTGCCGGAACCAGACCAGGCCGTTATAATCGGCCAGCGCGGGCACGCCCCATTCCTCCCAGGGGCTGAACTTGGGCACCGATTGCCATGTCAGCCGATCGGGCGCATTCCACGGCTCCTGCCCGCGCGAGGTCCCGCTCGCCTTGCGCCACCACTGGCCCCAGCGATCGCCGAAGGCGCGCAAGCCCGCCGCATGGTCGCGGGCATAGAGCGCCAGCAGGTCGGCATCGGCGGACAGGCCCGGCAGCTTGCGCGCGTCGGCCCCGGCGACCCAGGGCAGGATCTTGGTCCCGCCCCAGCTCGAATCGATCGCGCCCATCGGCACGTTCGTCTTCATCGCAAGGTCCTTGACCATCAGATAGCAGGCGGCCGAGAAATCGCGGACGCTCTCGGGAGCCGCCGCCGCCCAGAGGGGGCGCTTCTCCAGCATTTCGTCGGCCGACAGCCCGACATGATGCGCGATATCGAGCAGCCGGATGCGGTCGTTGGCCGAACCGCCCACCAGCCCCTCGCCGTTCAGCGCCTGTTTGGTCGGATATTCCATGTTGGACTGGCCCGAACACAGCCAGACATCGCCGATCAGCAGATCGTCCATCCGATCGACCGCACCATCCTTGCCGGTCGCGGTCAGGGTCAGCGGGGTCGCCGTCGCCGCCATGGCGGGCAGGGTCGCGCGCCAGCGGCCCTGTCGGTCGGCGGTGGCATCGGCGCTCCCGTCCCCCAGCCTGACGGTGACGCGCTCGCCCGCATCGCCCAGCCCCTCGACGATGATCGGACGGTCGCGTTGCAGGACGGCATGCGCGCTCATCGGGGTCAGGATGCGGGGCCGCGCCTCCGCCAGGACCGGCCATGCCGCCACCGTGCCGAGAACCAGCGCCAGAACCGCCCGCCGCCCGGCGCCCGAACGCAATTGCCCCTTCCGCATCGTCATTCCTCTCCTATGCCGACGATACCGCCCGTTCGCGTCCATCGGCTGTCCCGCCGATCATAGGTTCGCCGAAATGATAACGCTATCGGGAAACGATCCTCCCCGGTACGGGGAGGGGGACCAGCGAATTTGGTGGAGGGGGCGCGCCGCACAGGAGATGCCTTGCGGAAGCCCCCTCCGTCAGGGCTTCGCCCTGCCACCTCCCCGTGACGGGAGGATTTCAGCGATCGTCCTCGAACGACACTATCGCCTGAATCGGGAAATGGTCCGACGGATAGGTCTTGCCCTGATGATATGTATCGGTGGCGACCGTGTCCGCCTTGAATCCACGCAGGAACAGATAGTCGATCCGCCGGTCGGGCGTGCCGGTGAAGTCGTGAAAAGTCATCTCCGGCCCCTCGCGCCGCTGGGCGCTGGTCCATGCATCGCTCAACGCAGCCGCCAGGGTGCGATAGGCGGCGGTGTCGGGCCGCGCGTTCATGTCCCCGGCCAGCACCACCGGCAGATCCTTCGCCAGCGCGGGCAGCCGCGACAGGATCAGCTTGGCCGAGCGGTCCCGCGCCTCGGCATCCTCCTCCCGGTGGGCCAGATGGGTGTCGATGAACAGGAAGCGGTGCGGCTTTTGCCCCTTCGTCTCGAACACCGCCCAGTTCGCCATGCGGGGCAGGTCGGTGCCCCAGCTCCGGCTGCCGACGGTCTCGGGCGTGTCGGACAGCCAGAAGTCGCCATGTTCGATCAGGGTCAGGCGATCCGGGCGATAGAATATGCCCATATGCTCGTCGCCATGCCCGCCACGCCGGTCGCGCCCGAACCAGCGATAGCCGGGAAGCGCCCGCACGATGTCGTCACCCTGCCGCTGGAGCAGTTCCTGCGTGCCGATCAGATCGGGCGCGGCGCGGCGGAGCAGTTCGACCAGCACCGGCCGCCGCACCGCCCAGCGCTGCGGCCCCTCGTCGGAGGCATAGCGGACGTTGAACGTCATGACCTTCAGCGGCTGGGCCATGGCCGCCACCGGGGCCAGCAGCGCCACCGCCAGTGCCATCAAGATCCGCCCGTTCCGCCACGCTTTCACCATCTCGCCAATCCTCACACACCCGCCTGCCCCCATCGGAGCAGGCCATGGCCGCTCTTGGCAAGCCTGCATGGCATTGGCGTGACGGTTTGACGGTTCGGATGCCTGACCCCAGCGATCAGGCGTCGGCCCAGCGGCGCAGAAGATTGTGATAGACCCCGGTCAGTTCGACCACCGACCGGTCGCCCTGCCCCTTTTCCGCTCCGACCCGCTGGATCGCGCGGTCGAGGTCGAACAGGATGCGCCGCTCGCCATCGTCGCGGACCATCGACTGGATCCACAGGAACGAGGCGACCCGCGTGCCGCGCGTCACCGGCTCGACCCGGTGAAGGCTGGAGGCAGGATAGAGCACCGCGCTGCCCGCCGACAGCTTGACCCGCTGCTCGCCGTACAGATCCTCGACCACCAGCTCGCCGCCGTCATAGGCCGCCGCGTCCTCCAGGAAGAGCGTCAGCGACAGGTCGGACCGCATCCGGAAATCGCTGCCCCGCTTCAACCGGACGGCATTGTCGACATGCACGTCGAACGCCTGCCCCCCGGCATAGCGGTTGAACAGCGGGGGATAGACTTTGAGCGGCAGGGCGGCCGCCACGAACAATGGCGAGCGGCCCAGCGCATCGAGGACCATCCGCCCCGCCTCGATCGCCGCCGCCGAATCCTCGGGCAACTGGTCGTTGCGCTTCGCCAGCGCCGCCTGTGGCCCGGAGGTGGCGTTGCCGTCCGCCCAGGCGCCCGCATCGATGAGGCTGCGGACCCGGGCGACCCCGGCGGGATCGAGGATGTCGGGGAGGACGATCAACATCGGCGAAGCCTAGCCCGTTCAGAAATTGTAGAACAGGCTCAGCGTCGCCTGCCGCCGGTCGCCGGGGATCGCCCAGCCGCCGGTGACGACGCCGGTCGTCGCATTGATGTTGTTGCGCACGCCCGTGACATATTTCTCGTCGGTAAAGTTCTGGACGTTGAGCTGCGCGGTCCAGCGGTCGGCGATAGTATAGGCCAGGAAGGCGCGGTGGATGAGGTAATCGTCCACCTTGAACTGCACCGGATTGGCCGCGACCGGCGCATTGGTCGCGAACGACCCCTGATAGGTCAGGCCGTAACCGACCTCCAGGCCGAAGGGCAGTTTGTAGGTGGTGAACAGGCTGCCCGAATGTTTCGGCGTCTGGAACAACTGGCTGCCCGCCTGCGGATCGGCGACGCCCGCCGCCTTGTCGCGGTTGGAGATGCTCTGGAGCACCTTTCCGTCGAGATAGGTATAGTTGGCGAAGATCGTCCAGGCCCGGGTGATCGTCCCCGACGCGCCCAGCGCGATACCGTCGACCCGGCTGCGCCCGTCGAGCACCTGGAGCCCTGCAGGCAGCGCGGGATCGTTGGAGGGCACGCGGTAATTGGTCCGCTCGTTGCGGAAGACGGCCGCCGTCAGCTCCAGCTTGCGGTCGAACAGTCCGGCCTTCACCCCCGCCTCGTAATTCTTGGCGGTTTCGGGCGCGACGGCGCAGGGGTCCGCCGCCGTGGCACTGGCCGGCACGCCGCAGCCCAGCCGCACGGTCGAGGAGGACGGGGTCTTGGCATTGCCATAGCCCGCATAGAGGCTGACATTCTCGACCGGGTGGAACACGCCGCCGACCCGCCAGGAGAACAGCCGCTCGCTGCTGACCTGCGGACGTGCCTGAAGCGCGGTCAGCTGGGTCGACCCCGGCGGCACCACCGTCAGCGGCAATGCGCGGAAATCGGCCTCCTGGGTTTCATAGCGGACGCCGCCGTTCAGCTCGAAATAGCGGTTCAGCTCGAGCGTGTCGAAGGCATAGACGGCCAGGTTGCGCGTCTCGCTGCGCGACTGGGCGGTGATCGTATAGTTGATCGGGCCGGTATAGTTGGTGTTGGGATTGGCGATGTCGATCAGCGGCAGGGGCGACACCGCACTGCCATTCGCATTGCGCAGCAACGAGCCCTGGGTGATCCGGTAATTCTCCAGCATCCCCGACACGCCGACATTCAGCACATTGTGGAACCCGCCCTTGCTCCCCGCTTCGTGCCGCAGGTCGAGCTGATCGTAGAGCATCTGGTTCTGCTGGTCGCGCACCAGGCCGCGCGGGCCCGAAGGCAGGTAGGAGCCCGCCGGCACGTTCGCCGGACAGGCCGCGCCCACCGTCGCCCCCGGCGTCGCGGTGATCGGCTGCAACCCGGTCGAGGCGAGGCAAAAGGTGCCCTGCGGCGCGGAGGTGACGCTATACTGGGTCACCTGCTGCCAGCGGGTCAGGTTGCGGACGCTCCAATGCTCGTCGATCTGGTGGCGGAAGGTCGCGGTGAAGCGATCGACCGTCGTGTCTTGCCGGTCGAGATTGGCGATGCCGTAATAGCTGCTGCGCTTGGCCCCGGGCACGAAGCCGTCGACCAGGCCGTTGTCGAAATAGGGAATGCCATAGATCGGCGTGTTGCGATCCTCCTGATGCACATAGGCGAGCGTCAGGCTGGTCGGGCCGGTGATGCCGATCGTGACGGAGGGGGCAATGCCCCAGCGCTCCATCTTCTCGACGTCGCGACCCGGCACGTCGTTATGGTGATAGGCGCCGTTCAGGCGCACCGCGACCAGGTCCGACACGCGGACATTGCTGTCGATCGCGCCGCGATAATAATTGTCGGTGCCGACCGAGCCCTGCGCGATCGTCAGCGTCTCGGGCGTCGGCACCTTGGAGACGAGGTTGATCGTACCGCCGACGGAGCCCGATCCGTTGAAGACGCTGTTCGCGCCGTTATAGACCTCGACCTGTTGCAGGTTGAACGGGTCGGTGCGGCTATATTGCGCGCTGTCGCGAACGCCGTCGATGGTGATGTCGTTGTTCGCCGAATAGCCGCGCAGGTTGATCGAGTCGCCATAACCGCCGCCGCCTTCGCCCGCGCCGAAGGTGATGCCCGGAATCGTCTGAAGCACGTCACGCAGCGTCTGGAGATTCTGTTTGCGAATGGTCTGCTCACTGACCACGGTGATCGTCTGCGGCGTGTCGAGCAGCGGCGCGGTCGCCTTCGGGCTCTCCAGCGTCTCGGTGGCGGCACGCTGGCCGGTGACGATGACGGTGTCGCGCTGGCCGGTCGAATCCTGGGCGCGTGTCGCGGGCGCATGGACGCCCGACGGATCGGCGCGTCCGTCCGTCTCGGCCGCGGCGACATGCGGCGCAGTCGCCAGGAAGCCCACGCACGACAGGGCGATGAACGTTTGTGACATGATGTTTCCCCTTCACATCCGCCGCTAATGCGAGACACTCTCATCGTCAATGCGATTGATAGTGATTATCACGAATGTCATGTAAGGCGACGGCTTATGCCCTCCGGCCTCGTTGAACGCGGACGTCGGCCCATTCTTGCAGCGCTGACCAGATCGCGTTACCAAGTCCGGATCTGACCGAAATGGTCAGAAAGGCAGAAATCCAGGGCGATGAGTGGAAATCAGGCTGTCCACGCCTGTCAGCGGGAAACCAAGTTTTCACATGCCTTTGTTATCCATCCGCTTATGAAAGAGCCGTCAAATGCGGGCCTGCACCTTCCCATCGAGGGGCGACAGGTGGAATGGAGCCTTGCTGTCCGCCGCTCGTGGCCGAACAACCCATTTTGGCGAAAGTCCTTCCAGCCGATGGAGGAGCAAGGCGAAACGTCGTCCCATGTCGCTATCGACCTGAGCACGGCACACCGCCCGGCCGAATGCGTGCCGTCATGCTGATCCGCCCGGCCGTCGAATGGGATGCACCGGCGTTGAGCCGCGTCCTCCTCGACATCATCGGGCTCACCGGTCGGATGCGTCCGCACGACCTGGACTTCACCCTGTCGCACTATATCGCGAACCGCGACAGCGTCCGGTGCAGCGTCGCCCTTGACGCCGAAGGTACCGTCATGGGCTTTCAGTCGCTGGTCCGCGCGGTGCCCGGCAATCGCTATGACGTGCCCGAGGGTTGGGGGATCATCGGCACCCATATCAGCCCGAGCGCGCATCGCAGGGGCGTGGGCACCGCGCTGTTCGCGGCGACGCGACCCGCGGCGGTCGCGGCGGGTCTGCCCCGGATCGACGCCTATATCGGTGCCGACAATGCGATGGGCCTGCGCTATTACGAAGCCATGGGTTTTCGCACCTGGCGCGAAGGCGACGGCATCGTGCAGAAGATGCTGGTCGTCACGCCCGATGGCTGAGAGCCTGTCTGGGAAATTGGCGAAAGAGCCAATTTCCGGCGGCACCGGCCCGCTCCCCAACCCGACCTCCCATCAAGGATAGTCTGTGGGAGGTCGGGTCGGGGAGCGGGCCGGTGCCACTCGAAACCCGGCGTAGGCGAGTTTCCAAACGGACTCTGACACGCGGGCGATGGCGGGACCTCGCGCAATTCTGTATGGCGCGCGGGATGATCCGCCTCAGTGAATTGAAACTGCCTCTCCACCATCCGGACGAGGCCCTGCCCGCCGCCATCTGTCGCCGATTGCGAGTGACGCCGCGCGAGCTGGTGCGCTTCGTCGTGGCGCGGCGCGGACATGATGCGCGCGACAAGAACAATATCCAGCTCGTCTACTCGGTCGACGTCAACCTGAAGAACGAAGCCGCCGTGCTGGAGCGGTTCCGCCGCGACCGCGATGTGCAGCGCACGCCCGACACCCGCTATCACCTGCCCAGCGCCCCGCCGCCGGGCACGAAGCGGCCGGTGGTGATCGGGGCGGGCCCCTGCGGCCTGTTCGCCGCCCTCGTGCTGGCGCAGGCTGGATATCGCCCCATCATCCTGGAGCGCGGCAAGGTGGTGCGCGAGCGGACCCAGGACACCTGGGGCCTGTGGCGGCGCAGCGTGCTCAACCCCGAATCCAACGTCCAGTATGGCGAAGGCGGCGCGGGCACCTTTTCGGACGGCAAGCTCTACAGCCGGATCAAGGACCCGCGCCACCTGAACCGCAAGGTGCTGACCGAGTTCGTGAAGGCCGGCGCGCCGCCCGAGATCCTGACCGAGGCGCATCCCCATATCGGCACCTTCCGCCTGGTGACGATGGTCGAGAGCATCCGTGCCACCATCGAGGAACTGGGCGGCGAATATCGCTTCTCCACCCGCGTCGACGGGCTGGACGTCGAGACCGACGGGTCGGGCGAACGGCGTGTGCGCGGGCTGCACCTGAACGGCGGCGGCTATCTGGAAGCCGATCATGTCGTGCTCGCCATCGGCCACAGTGCGCGCGACAGCTTCGCCATGCTCCAGGCGGCCGGTGTGCATGTCGAGGCCAAGCCCTTTTCGATCGGCGTGCGTATCGAGCATCCGCAGGGCTGGATCGACCGCGCGCGCTTCGGGCATCAGGCAGGGCATCCGATCCTGGGCGCGGCGGAATATCACATCTCGCACCACTGCCAGAACGGGCGGACGGTCTACAGCTTCTGTATGTGCCCGGGCGGCACGGTCGTCGCCGCCACCTCCGAAGAAGGACGCGTCGCCACCAACGGCATGAGCCAATATTCGCGCAACGAACGCAACGCCAATTCGGGCTTCGTCGTCGCCATCGATCCCGAGCGCGACTTTCCGGGCGATCCGCTGGCGGGGCTGGCGCTGCAACGCCATTGGGAGGAGCGCGCCTATGTCGCGGGCGGCTCCAACTATAAGGCCCCGGCGCAGCGGGTCGGCGATTTTCTGGCGAAGCGCCCCTCGACAAGCCTGGGGTCGGTCACCCCCTCCTATCGCCCCGGCGTGACGCCGACCGACCTGTCCGAATGCCTGCCCGACTTCGTGGTCGAGGCGATGCGCGAGGCGATTCCGGTCTTCGGTCGCCAGATCGCCGGATACGACCACCCCGATGTGGTGATGACGGGGGTGGAGACGCGCACCTCCTCGCCGGTCCGCTTCACGCGCGGCGAGGACGGGCACAGCCTCAACACCCGTGGGCTGTTCCCGGCGGGCGAGGGCGCGGGCTATGCGGGCGGCATCCTGTCGGCGGCGGTCGACGGCATCAAGACCGCCGAGGCGGTCGCGCACAGCATCGGCGGGCTGTGAAGATCTTCTTTGACGGCGGCCACCGCCCCTCCGGCATGGAATGGGCAGTGGTGCTGGGAGGGCGTACCCATATCACCCGCGACCTGGGGCCGGGCAGCAGCATGACCGCCGAGTGGCTGGCGCTGATCGCGGCCATGAGGGCCGCGCAGCAGACGGGGCTGGACGATGTCCTTCTGCTCGGCGACGCGGCGGCGGTGATCGCGCAGGCCATGGGCAAGGTGCGGGTGCCGCCCGCTCATCGGCAGCATTTCGCGCTCTGGTCCACGCTTCCCCGCCCGCCGCGCTTCCGGCTGCGCCACATCAAGCGCACACAGAATCTCGCCGGGATCGCCTTGGCAAGACAGCCGCTCCGTCGCCCAATTCCCCTGTAAAAGGAGGGGGACCATGCGCAGCATGGTGGAGGGGTGCCCCCGCTGGCCGTGACACCCTTCGTCATTCCTGCGGACTGCCACCTCCCCTTGCAGGGGAGGAATGGGTCATCGCGAAGGTGCGCGACAGTCCGTGGTACAGTTTCTCGCGGCACACCAACTGGCTGACCCCATCGGCGATGAAGGCGGTCGCGAACATGGGCAGCATCAGGCCCCGGCTGGCGGTCGTCTCGGACAGGATGATCACGGCGGTCAGCGGCGCACGGACCACGCCTGCGAAATAGCCGACCATGCCCAGGATCACGATGGCGGAGGCGGGCGAGCCCGGGAAGATCGAGCGGAGCAGATTGCCCACACCCGCCCCTACCGCCAGCGAGGGTGCGAAGATGCCGCCGGGCAACCCCGCGACCGCCGTGGCGAGCGTCGCCAGGAACTTGGCCGGACCGAACCACAGGGGCGCGTCGACCCCGATGATCATCGCCCGCGCCGCGCCGTAACCGGTGCCCCAGGTCAGGCCGGTCCCGACGCCCAGCCCCGCGACGACGCAACCGCACAGCGCCGCGAACAGGATCGGCCGCTGCTTGCTCCACCGCGTCACCCGGTTGGTCCCGGTCGCCATCATCAGCATCAGCCGGGCGAAGCCGCCCCCCGCCAGCCCGCCGACGATCCCCGCCACCGGCGCGGCGATCAGCGCGGTGACGATGGGCATATGCGCGCCGATCAGCCCAAAATAGACATAATCGCCCTGCACCGACTGGGCGACCATCCCCGCGATGGCGATGGCGGCGATGACCAGCAGCGTCACCTTCTGCTCATAGGCGGAGGCCAGTTCCTCGATCGCGAAGAGCAGCCCGGCCAGCGGCGTGTTGAACGCCGCCGCCACACCCGCCGCGCCTCCCGCGATCAACACCGCGCCGCGCAACGGCACGCCGAGGATCCGGTGCGTCAGCCCCATGATCGCGGCGGCGATCTGCACCGTCGGCCCCTCTCGCCCGACCGACGCGCCGCCCAGCACCGCCGCCAGGGTCAGCCCCGCCTTGCCGACCACGGTGCGGATCGACACCAGCCCTTGCGTCGCCTGATCGGGATCGGCCTGCGCCGCCATGACCTGCGGAATGCCGGACCCGCGCGCCAGCGGCACGAAGCGCCGCGTGATCCAGACCAGGGCAGCGAACAGAAGCGGCGTCACCACCAGCGGTGCCCAACGCCACCGCGCGGCGAAATAGCCGAACATCTCGCCCGCCAGATCGGCGGCCTGGGCAAAGACGGTCGCGGCCAGCCCCACCGCGACCGCACCGATCAGGATGGCGAGCCGCGTCCGGAAATGGACGGATTTGGGACCCTGCGCCCGCAACAGCGCGCGGTAGCGGGCCGGGGTCCATTTCCGCATGCCGGGATTGTCCGATCGGGGGTCTGCCATATGCCGTCCTCTACACTCGGATCGCGATCGAAAACCAGCCGGAGGCCGCCGTCCGCCTCCCCGATCCCGGCTGCGCGTCAGCCTAACGTCACCCGGTCGACGGCGGGGGCGAAGCGCGCATTGTGCAACTGGCGCAATCGCTCGGTCTGCGCCAGCGATGCGGCCATCACCGCCGCCGGGGCGAGCGCGTCGGCGCGGTGAAGCGCGATCAGCGCGGCGTCGGGCAAGGCCCGCATCGCCGCCTCGTCGATGGTGTACAGCCCGGCCAGATCATGCTCCCCACCGCCCGCCAGTTGCAGCGACAGCGGCAAGGACCGGATCAACCGCAGCGCGGCATAGCGGTCGACCAGTGCCTGCGCCGCCTGCATATCGGCGATCACCTCGGTCAGCGCGGTGCGGATACGGCCCGGCAACGGCGTGGGCGCGCCCTGCTCAAACAGAGGCTCGCCTGTCTCGCCGAGGGTCGGATCGGCGGGGTCGATCGCCAGCCCCTCCACCCCGCCATCATGCAGCCGGAACCCGCCGAGCAGCGCCGCGCGCGGGACATAGGTCGCCTGGAACCCGCCGCCGAAGACGAACAGATTGGCGGGCTCGACCAGCGCCATCAACGCGATCAGGTTGAACCGCCCGGTCTGCCCGTCCTTGGCCAGGCAGAGCGGCATGTCGGCGGCGGCGAAGGCGAGTTCGGACAGGCCGATGCGCACGAAGCGCCGCGTCGCCCCCGCCGCATGACGGTCATAACGCAGCGCGGCATGCGCGGTCGGGCAAAGCGGGACGGGGCCGGTCATACCCGTTGCAGACCATGTTCGCGGATCGCGCGCAACACATCGCGGTGGCGCGGGGCCCGTGCGCGCAGTTCGTCCTTGGCCCGGGCGTTGCGTGCCGCGAAACGCTGCGCCGTCGCCGCATCGGGCGAGGCCGGATCGACCCGGGGATAGGCGCTGGCAAAGCCCATGCCGTGCAGGATGTACTGATAGCTGGGCCAGGAGAACACCTCGCGCGCATGGTCGAAATCCTGCGGGCCGGGCGAATGGTGCCGCCACAGCTCCAGCCGCTCGCGCAGCCCGTCCGGGATGGAGGCGGCGGCGACATTGTCGCGCCAGAATTCCGTATCGGTCCGCCGGGTGAGGACATAATGCAGCTTCAGGAACTCGATGATCCGCATCCAGTGATGGGTGAAGGTCGCGTTGAACTGCCGCGCCATCACGTCCATCGCGGCGCGGGTGCGTGGCAAGCGGTCGGCGATCGCGTCCATCGACGTCTCGATCAGCATCAGGGCGGACGCCTCCAGCGGCTCGATGAACCCGGCGGACAGCCCCACCGCGACGCAGTTGTTCTGCCAGAAGCGGGTCCGGTGCCCGGCATCGATGGTGATCCGGCGGACGTTCAGCGCGTCGCCCCCCGGCCCGGCATAACGGCGCAACGCCGCCTCCGCCGCGTCGTCGCTGATATGCGCGCTGCTATAGACATGGCCGATCCCCCGCCGCGTCCACAGCCCGATGTCCCAGATCCAGCCCGCATCCTGCGCCGTCGCCACGGTGTGACAGGTGATGGCGTCATCCTCGGATTCGTAGGGAAGCTGCAACGCCATCGCCCGGTCGGCGAACAATATGTCGCCACAGCGCCGGAACGGCACCTCGTAAACGCCCCCGATCAGCAGCGCGGCGAAGCCCGTGCAATCGACGAAGAAATCCCCCTCCACCACGCGACCATCCGCCAGTTCCAGCGCGGCGATATCGCCATGGTCGGTCATCCGGGGCGTCGCCACGTCGCCCAGCACATGCTCCACCCCCAGCACCCCGACACCGTGGTCGCGCAGCAGGGTCGCGAACTTGCCCGCGTCCAGATGATAGGCATAATTGGCGTGGCCCGCATATTCGGGCATCACGATGCTCTTGGGCGCCAGCCCCGCGTCGCACAGCATCGCCTGGTAATCGACCCAATCGGCGAAGTCGCCCGCCCCTTTCTCGCGCCCGTGCAGCCAGTGCGGAGCCATGTCGATCTCGGTCGCCCCGGCGGGGGGATTGAGCGGGTGGTAATAGGCGTCGCCGGGCGTCCCGTCGGTCCAGCCGACGAAGCGCGCGCCCTGTTTGAACGCCGCATCGCAGGATCGGATGAAGTCGGTTTCGGTGATACCGATCTTCGCCAGCGTGTTGCGCATCGTCGGCCAGGTCCCCTCCCCCACGCCGATCGTCGGCACGTTCCTCGATTCGACCAGAGTGACCGCCACGTCGCCGCCCGTCCGCCCCGCGCTGGCGGCCAGGCGACAGGCCGCGATCCATCCCGCCGAGCCGCCGCCCACGACGACCACCCGCCGCACAGGCCGATCCCCCGCCCCCGTTCGATCCGACATCGCTTTCCTCTCCACCCGCCGCACATTGAATTGCGGCGCTATCCTTTTCATTTGAATTTGTCAGACATAGCGCATAACAGACGTCGATCAAGCAGCCCATCCGAGGCTGAAATCAAGACTGATCTAGGGGAGAGATATGACTCAAGTCGCTGCAGCAACCAATCGTGGCCGTTTCCTCGGTCGTGCCGGATTGTCCACCGCACTTGTCGCACTTATCACGGCCACTCCGACCCTGGCCCAGACACAGGCCCCGACCCAGACACCGCCCGCCGACCAGACCGCCACCCTGCCCAGCCAGAGCGAGGCGGACGGCACCTCGGGCGACATCATCGTCACCGGCATCCGCCGCAGCATCGAATCCGCCGCCGCGATCAAGCGCGACGCCGCCGGTATCCTCGACGCGATCTCCTCCGAAGACCTGGGCAAATTCCCCGACGCCAACGTCGCCGAATCGCTCCAGCGCATCCCCGGCGTCGCGATCGACCGCAGCAACGGCGAAGGCGCCTCGGTCAGCGTGCGCGGCCTCGGGCCCGCCTTCAACACGGTGCTGTTCAACGGGCGCAGCTTCGCGTCCGACAATTACAACCGCGCCTTCTCCTTCGACCTGATCCCCGCCGAACTGATCAGCGGCGCGCAGGTCTATAAGAGTTCGCAGGCCCCGCTTCAGGGCGGCGGCATCGGCGCGACGATCAACGTCCAGACGCCCCGCCCGCTCGCGCTCAAGGAGTTCAAGGGCGTCTTCACCGGCAAGGCGCTGTACGAAGGCAACAGCAAGAAATTCACGCCGCAGCTCTTCGGCCTGCTCAGCGACACCTTCGCCGACGGCAAGCTGGGCCTGCTCGCCTCGCTGTCCTATCAGAAGCGTATCGCATCGATCCGGGCGATCAGCACCGACGGCTATATCCCCGGCACCTCGGTCGGACCGAACAGCGCGCCGCTCTACACCAATGTCTATGCACCACGTAACCAGGACGTGAACGAGACGCGCGACGATCGCACCCGCCTGGGAGCGACGCTGGTCGCGCAATATGCGCCGACCGACGAGCTGACCTTCACCGTCGACGGCCTCTACAACCGGTTCAAGAGCGACACGACCACGCGGGGCCTAGGTAGCTGGTTCGAGCCGACCAGCTATACCGCCGCGCAGATCGATTCGAACCGCAGCGTCACCTCGCTGACCACCAACGGCAATGCCGACTTCATCGCCTCCGGCGGGGTGCGCGAGACGACGACCTATGAGGCCGGGTTCAACGCCGAATGGCGGCCCGCCGATACGGTGCGCATGGTCTTCGACGCCACCTATTCGCAGGCCAAGAATGCGGGCGGCGGCAAATCCTATTTCACCGTCATCGGCGTGCCGACCCAATATTCGTTCAGCGCGGCGGAAGGAAACGGCATCCCCTCCACCTCCGGCTATGACAATGGCGTGCTGACCAATCCGGCGCTGGGCCGCACCCATATCGCCGGGCGCAGCGGCAACGACGTGACCGAGAAGGTCCAGGAATATCGCTGGAACACCGAATGGAAGCCGGGCTGGAACATCGTCTCGGCGCTCCGCTTCGGCCTGACCGGCACCTCGCGCGACAAGAGCAACGTGCCCTTCTCCTCGGACCCGAATATCGGCTGCCTCTATTGCGGTTACCCGACGCTGGCCGATCCGTCGCTGCTCTCGCCCTTCACCCTCGGTTCGCTGGGGCAGAAGGGCGGCAGCGTGCCGACCACCTTCCTGACCTATGACCCGCAGGCCTATTTCAATTATCTGACCAGCCCGGCGGCGACCACCGCGCTCGACCTGGCGCGCGGCCAGCCGGTGGGGACGACCGCCGCGATCTTCGCGCGGACCAACGGCTATGCGGTGACCGAGCAGCCTTCGGCGCGGGTCCGTGAAAAGGTCTTCGCCAGCTATGCCGATATGGACCTGGAAGGCACGGTCGCGGGCCTCCCCTGGTTCATCAATATAGGTGGGCGCTATGAATATACCGAGCTGGTCTCGTCCGGGCAGCAGTTGCAGCTGACCGACCTGCTTCCCGTGGCGGGCGATCCGACCACCTATACCGGCGTCTTCGCCAACAACCGCGCGGCGGTGTCGGTCAACAAGCGTTCGTCCTACAGCAACTTCCTGCCCAACCTGAACGCGAAGCTGAACCTGACGACCAAGCTCCAGGCGCGTTTCGCCGCCTACAAGACGCTGACCCGCCCCGCGATCGGCGATCTGGCGCCCAGCCTGGATATCGGGACGCTGCGCCCCGCGACGCTGACCGCGACCGGCGGCAATCCCGACCTGAAGCCGTATCGCGCGACCAATTTCGACCTGTCGCTGGAATGGTATCCGACGCCCACCACCACCCTCTCGGCGGCGGTGTTCCACAAGACGGTGGACGACTTCATCGTCCAGACCTTCGGCGAGGAATTGTTCACCATCGCCAATGCGGGCAACCTGCCGGTCGGCGGGCTGATCGTCGGGCCCAACACCGCCAAGTTCAGCGTGCGCCGTCCACGCAATGCCCAGTCGCTGAAGATCAAGGGGCTGGAGCTGAACCTGGTCCATACGCTCGACTGGCTGCCCGGCGTGCTCAGCGGCTTCGGCGTACAGGCCAATGCGACCTTCGTCTCCACCAACCGCGAATTCGACGTCAGCCAGATCGGCCAGTCCTTCGCGGCGGAGGGCATCGGCAATTCGCAGAACGCGACCCTGTTCTACGAGAAGTTCGGCGTGTCGGCGCGGATCGCCTACAACCGGCGCGAACGCTTCCTTCAGCAGCTGGCGGGCGGTCCGGGCAACGAGCCGGTGTTCGTGCGCGATTACGGCCAGTTCGACGGCAGCGTAGCGGTGAACGTCACCCCCTTCGCCCAGGTCTTCGTCGAGGGGACGAACCTGTTCAACGCGAAGTATTTCGCGACCGGGCGGTTCGACAACCAGTTGCTGCGCTATCAGAATTTCGGGCCGCGCTATGATGCGGGCGTCCGTTTCTCCTTCTGATGCGTGACCGGGGCGGGGTGGACCGATCACCCCGCTCCCTCCCTCTGACGGTGATGCGGGCTGATCCGCCCGCCCAGCGACACGATCGGTCTGGGTCGAAATCGCGGGCCGCGCGTTCATTCCTCTTAGGAAGGAGAACGACGTGCCTGAAAAAACCGTTGCGACAGAAGAGCCCGCCAGCTTTGCCGATCTCCCCATCCAGCCGACCGGCTCGGGGGTGCAGGACCTGGAGATCGCCTATGAGCAGATGGCATTGGCCCAGGGCGATCCCGCATCGTCGGCGGACGGGCTCGATGCGTCGATCCCGACCGAGGAGGATGAAGCCGCCATGGTCAGCGCCGCCCATCCCAGTTGATCGTCACCCCATCTCGCGGGCCATGACCCGCCCATCGAAAAGCGAAAGGCCGCTCCCTTGGCGGGGCGGCCTTTCCTCGATCGAGCCTGACGCGGCGGGATGGCCGGTCAGCGCAGCATCGGCGCCATCCGATCCCATTTTTGCGAAAACAGCGCCGCGCAGTCCGCGTCGGACAGATTTTCCCAATAGGTCGCCCGGCTGACCCCCTCGACCATATCCAGCAAGATCCGGGCGATGACCATCGCCTGTTCCTCTCGGCCCACCGACCTTGCGGCGGTCAGGACGAATGCCCGATAGAAATCGAAATGCGCCTTGCGCCACAGGGCGAACCACTGGTGCATGGACTTGTCGTTCAGCGCCTCGGACATCAGGATGGTGACGCTCCGCTCGCGCACGCCCCCATCCGGCCGGCACATGCGCCAGGACAACTCCTTCAGGGCGAGCACGGGATGTTGGGGCAGACCGTCGGCGAGGCGGAAATGGACCGTCTCCATGACCCGGTCCATCACGTCCATCAGCAGCATTATCTTGCTGGACCAGCGCCGATAGACCGCCTGCTTGCTCACCCCGATCGACTGGGCGATCTGGTCGATGGAAATGTCCAGGCCCTGCTCGACAAAGGCGATGATCGCGGCTTCGACGACCAGATGGCCGATCTCCGCCGCGCGCTCGACGCTGGGGCGGCCGCGCGACCGTGGGACGGGATCGCGGCCGCCCGGAGGCGAAACCAGGATATCGCCCATATCGGCTAGTTCAGCCCGCCGCCCAGGGAACGGTACAGTTCCACCATATTGCTCTCGCGATTGAGGCGGGTGGTCACCAGCAACTGCTGCGCCGAATAGGCGGTGCGTTGGGAATCGAGCGTCGTCAGGAAGGACTCGACGCCCGTCCGGTACCGCGCATCCGAGATTTTCAGCGCGACATTGGCCGCCTCCACGCGGGCCGTCTGCGCCGCGATCTGCTCGTCGATGGTGCCGCGTTGCGCCAGCGCGTCGGCGACCTCGCGGAAGGCCGTCTGGACGGTCTTCTCATAGGTCGAGACGGCGGCTTGCTGCTGTGCGCGCGCGACGTCCAGATTGCCGCGAAGCCGTCCCCCGTCGAACAGCGGCAGCGAGACCGACGGCGCGCCGGTATAGGTAAAGCTGCCACCGGCGAAGAGGCCGCTGAGCGCGGTGCTGATCGTGCCCAGCGTCGCGGTCAACGAGATGCGCGGGAACATCGCCGCGCGCGCCGCGCCGATATTGGCGTTCTGCGCGATCAACTGATGCTCGGCCTGCAACACATCGGGGCGGCGCAGCAATATCTCGGACGACAGGCCGGTGGGCAGCACCGTCAAGGCCGCACCGCTTTCGCCCAATCCTTGCGGCAGCAGATCGACCTGCACCGGTGCGCCGACCAGCAGGTCGAGCGCGTTCTTGTCCTGCGCCACCCGCGTCTTCAGCACGGCAATGTCGTTGCGCGCGCCCTGATAGGTCGTCTCGGCCTGTCGCGCCTCGAGTTCGGAGGCGACGCCGATCCGGAACTGCGCACGCGTCAACTCCAGCGATTGCGCGAAGGATTTCAACGACTCCTGCGAAATGCGCAACTGGTCCTGGTCCGACGCATAGGTCAGCCAGGCCGTCGCGATCTCGGCGATCAGGCTGATCCGCGTCGAACGCTGGGCTTCCTCGGTCGCGAAATACTGTTCCAGCGCGGCGCGGTTGAGATTGCGGACGCGACCGAACAGATCCAGTTCGAAGGCCGAGAAACCGGCATTGACCGAATAGAATTCCAGATTGGACGCGGACGAGCCCACACCGACGCCCAGGCCTGTGCCACCGGCCCCGGCGCCAGCACCGGTTCCCGTGCCGGTGCCGGTGCCAGCACCCGTACCCGCCCCGGCACCGCCGCCCGCCGCGCCGCCGAGCGCGCCCGCCGCACCCTGGATGTTATTGGTATAGGTACCCGAACCCGACAGGGTGGTCGAAGGGACCAGATCCGCACGCTGCACCCGATACTGCGCCCGTGCCTGCAACACATTGGCCGCCGCGACGCGCAGGTCGCGGTTGTTCTCAAGCCCCAACGCGATGGTGCGGCGCAGGCGGTCGTCGGTGAAGAATTGCTGCCACCCGATCCTGGTCACATCGGGCGCGTCGGACGCCGCCGCCGGATAGATGCCGTCCTGGGGCAAGGTCGCGGGGACGGCGCCCACCGGGCGGACATATTTGGGGGCGAGATTGCACCCGGCCAGCGTCGTCGCCGCCAGCAGGGCCAAGGCAGATTTGGAACGGATCATGGATCAAACTCCCTGCGGCACGGGCGGCGTATCGGGACGGCCATCGTCGCGCGGCTGCGTATCGCCTTCGGCCTTGCGGTTCTTGCTGCGGTCGAACAGCCGCATCACGACGACGAAGAACATCGGCACGAAGAAGATCGCCAGGATCGTCGCCGAGAACATGCCGCCCACCACCGCGCGACCGATGGCGTTCTGGCCGCCCGCGCCCGCACCATTGGCGATGGCCAGCGGGAACACGCCGAAGATAAAGGCCAGGCTGGTCATCAGAATGGGTCGCAGGCGCAGCTTGGCCGCCTCGATCGCCGCGTCGAAGGCGTTATAGCCCTCGCGCATCCTTTCTTCGGCGAATTCGACGATCAGGATCGCGTTCTTCGCCGACACGCCGATCGTGGTGATCAGGCCCACCTGGAGATAGATGTCGTTGTTCAGCCCGGTCAGCAGGGCGGCGAGCAGCGCGCCGACGACGCCCAGCGGCACCACCAGCATGACCGAGATCGGCACCGACCAGCTTTCGTACAGCGCGGCGAGGCACAGGAAGACGATCAGCAGCGACAGGCCATAGAGCGCAGGCGCCTGTCCCCCGGACAATTGCTCCTCATAGCTGAGGCCGGTCCAGTCGAGCCGGGTGCCGGGCGGCAGCTTCGCCTGCATCTCCTCCATCGCCTTCATCGCGGCGCCCGACGCCACGCCCGGCGCGGCCTGGCCCAGGATTTCCATCGAAGGCTGGCCGTTATAGCGGGTGAGCTGCATCGGCCCCTGCTTCCACGAGACGTTGGAGAAGGCGGTGAACGGCGCCATCGTGCCCGTGGAGCCGCGCACATAGAGGTCGCCGATGTCCTCGGGCGCCATGCGATAGGCGGCATCGGCCTGGATATAGACGCGCTTCACGCGGCCCCGGTCGATGAAGTCGTTCACATAGGACCCGCCCCAGGCGGTCGCGATCGTGCTGTTGACGGTCGACAGGTCCAGGCCCAGCGCACGCGCCTTGTCCTGGTCGACATTGACCTTGAGCTGCGGCGCGTCGTCGAGCGCGTTGGGGCGCACGCCGACCAGCGACTTGTTCTGCGACGCCATGCCGAGCAACATGTTGCGCGCCGCCAGCAGCTTGTCATGACCGATGCCGCTTTCGTCGACGAGCTGCATGTCGAAGCCGGTGGCATTGCCCAGCTCCTGGACGGCGGGCGGGATGACCGCGAAGATCAGGCCGTCATTATAGCGGGCGAACGCGCCCATCGCGCGGCCGATGATCGCCTGCGCCTTGTTCTGCGCGCCGGGGCGGTCCTTCCACTCCTTCATCGGAATGAACGCGATGCCGCTGTTCTGGCCCTGCCCCGCAAAGCTGAACCCGTTGATCGTGTAGACGCCGCGAATGGCGCTGCCCGCATCGCTCAGGAAATGGTCGCGGACGAGGTCGAGGCCCTTCTGGGTCCGCGCCGTGGTCGCCCCCGGCGGGCCCTGGACCAGCGCGATCATCACGCCCTGATCCTCGTCGGGCAGGAAGCCGCTCGGCAACCGCATGAACAGGAACGCCATCCCTGCGACGATCAGCGCATAGGCGATCAGCGAACGCCCCCAGCGCCGGGCCGTCGAGCGCGCGCCCTTCTCATACCGGTCACGACCACGGTCGAACTTGTCGTTGAACCAGCGGAAGAAGCGCGCCAGCGGACCATGGCCCTCCCCCTTGTTGGGGTCGTGCGGCTTCAGGATGGTGGCACAGAGCGCGGGCGTCAGGATCAGCGCGACCGCGACCGACAACACCATCGCCGAGACGATCGTGATCGAGAACTGGCGATAGATCACGCCGGTCGATCCGCCGAAGAACGCCATCGGCAGGAACACCGCCGACAGCACCGCCGCGATGCCGATCAGCGCGCCGGTGATCTCGTCCATCGACTTGCGAGCGGCTTCCTTGGGCGACAGATGCTCGGTGGTGATCAGCCGCTCGACATTCTCGACGACGACGATCGCGTCGTCGACCAGCAGGCCGATGGCCAGCACCATGCCGAACAGGGTCAGCGTGTTGATCGAATAGCCGAACGCCGCCAGCACCGCGAACGTCCCCGTCAGCACCACCGGCACCGCGATCGTCGGGATCAACGTGGCGCGGAAATTCTGGAGGAAGAGGAACATGACGAGGAAGACGAGCACAACCGCCTCGACCAGCGTCTCGATCACCTGCTCGATCGACAGGCGCACGAAGGGCGAGGTGTCGTAGGGGAAGATGACCTTGACGTCGGAGGGGAACTCCTTCGCCAGCGCGTTCACCCGCTCCTTGACCGCGACGACGGTGTCGAGCGCGTTGGCGCCGGGGGCCAGCTTGATGCCGATGCCCGAGGCGGGCTTGCCGTTCCACTGCGCCGAGAAGGCGTAGTTCTCCGCGCCGATCGCGACGCGCGCGACGTCGCCCAGCCGGACGATCGACCCGTCGGTGTTGCTCTTCAGGCGGATCTGGGCGAACTGCTCAGGCGAGGTCAGGCGCGACGAGACCGAGACGGTCGCGTTGAGCATCTGTTCCTTGGGCGCGGGCTGCGCACCGATCTGGCCCGCCGAAACCTGCGCGTTCTGCGCCGTGACCGCGTTGGTCACGTCCGCCATCGTCAGCGCGTAATTGTTGAGCTTGATCGGATCGACCCAGATGCGCATCGCATATTGCGAGCCGAAGATCTGGGTGTCGCCCACGCCGGTGACGCGCGACAGCGGATCGGAAATCCGCGAGGCGACGATATCGGCCAGGTCGTCCGCGTCATGCTTGCCGTTCTCGGAATAGAGACCGACGAACAGCAGGAAATTCTGCGTCGCCTTGGCGACGATGATGCCCTGGCGCTGCACCTCCTGCGGCAGCAGCGGGGTCGCCGCCTGCAGCTTGTTCTGGACCTGCACCTGCGCGATGTCGGGATCGGTTCCCTGTTCGAAGGTCAACGTGATCGTCACGCTGCCCGCCGACGAGGAGGAGGACGAGAAGTAGCGAAGGTGGTCGATCCCCTTCATCTGCTGCTCGATGATCTGGGTGGTCGTGTTCTCCAGCGTCTGGGCGTCGGCGCCCGGATAGGTGGCCGTGATCGACACCGCGGGCGGCGCGATCGCCGGGAACTGCGCGATCGGCAGCGTGCGCAGCGAGAGCAGGCCGGCGATGACGACCAGCACCGCCAGCACATAGGCGAAGATCGGGCGATCGATGAAATAGCGTGACATGGCTGGTTACTTCGCCTGTACCTGTGCCTGGCCCGCTTGCGGCGATGCGCCGGCGGGCTTGGCGTTGGGATCCCATGGCTTGCCCTGCACCGGCATGCCCGGACGCAGCATCATGCCGCCCTCGACGATGATCTTGTCCCCGGGCTTCAGGCCGCTGGTGACGATCCAGTTGTCGCCGACCGACCGGCCGGTCTGGAGCGTGCGCGGCTCGACCTTGTTGCCCGCGCCGATCACCAGGACCGTCGCCTGCCCCTTCTCATCGCGGCTGACCGCGCGCTGCGGCACCAGGAACGCCTTGGACTGCGTCCCCTCGACCAGCGAGGCGCGCACGAACATGCCGGGCAGCAACAGGCCGTTGGGATTGGGGAACAGCGCGCGGATCACCTGCGATCCGGTCGTCGGGTCGACGGTGACGTCGGCGAAGCGCAACGTGCCCTGGGCACCATAGTCGCTACCGTCCTCCAGCGTCAGCTTGACGCGGGCATTGCCGTCGCGGGTCAACTGACCGCTCATGATCTGCCGCCGAAGCTTCAGCAGCTCGGCGCTCGGCTCTTGGATGTCGACATAGATGGGGTCGAGCCGCTGGATGGTGGCCAGCGCCTGGGTCTGCGAGGCGGACACCAGCGCGCCGGTCGTGAACACCGACCGGCCGATCCGCCCGGTGATCGGGGCGCGGATGGTGGTGCGCCCCAGATCGATCTGCGCGGTGCGCAAGGCGGCCTGCTGGGCCGCCACATCGGCACGGGCCTGCGCAGCGCTGGTCTGCGCATTCTCATATTCCTGGCGGGCGATCGCGTTGATCTTGACCAGCTCGCCATAGCGGCGTGCCAGCGCGGCGCTCGACGCGATGCTCGCCTGCGCACGGGTCAGCGCGGCGCGGGCACTGGCGACCTGTGCCTGGTAGGGCGCGGGGTCGATACGGTATAGCGGCTGCCCCTGACGGACCACGTCACCCTCGACGAACAGCCTCTGGGTGATCAGGCCGTTGACCTGCGGGCGCACATCGGAGGTTTCGAAGGCGGTGGTCCTGCCCGGCAACTCGGTCGTGAGGGTGACAGGCTGTTCGCTCGCCACCACATAACCGACAGGGGCCGGCCCCTGGGGCGCCTGCTGCTGCTGCTTGCCACCGCTGCCGCAGGCGGCCAGTGCGAGCAAGGCGCCGGATGCCAACACACGACCGAGAAGCCGATTGGAGGACATATCATTTCCCGCTTGAAAAATTGTTTGAGAGCGATCACTCACAAATAGCGCCGTTAGACCCGCCGTTCGAGCGCGTCAACATGGAATGAGAGAGGCCGTAACGTGTTGAATACCAACTGCCAGCCCCGGTCGCGCGCCGAAATGCGCCGACACAATATCAAGGAGGTGGCCCGGCGCCTGTTCGTCGAGAATGGCTTCCACGCGACGGGAATCGCCGCGATCGCCAAGGAATCGGGCGTCGCCGTTCAGCAGCTATACCGCGACTTCCCGTCGAAGGAGGACATCATCGCCGCGATCGTCGCGGCGGATTGCGAACGCATCGCGGACCAGGACACGCTCAACACGGCGCTGGCCGACAGGGATCGTGCGGGGATCATCGCCTGGCTCGTGTCGACGCCTTGCCGCAAGGACGAATGCGGCGACCGGCTGTTTCTGGAGATCGCGGCGGAGGCGGCGCGCAACGAGCGGATCAATGCGATCTTCCAGGACGTTCGGGCCCAGGCGCTGGAGAATATCAGCCGCGCCTTTGCCGGACTGATGGGCAGCGACACGGTGGAGAGCGAACACCGCACCCTGGCCCAGGCCTTCATGATCATCTCCCTCGGCTCGGTCTGTGCGCGGACGCTCCATCAAGAGGCGGTGAAGCCGGCCAGCGACCTTTTGATCGACTGCCTGATCGAAGGGACAAAATAGCGGAATATCCTTGGATCGACGGGGTTCTTTTCGCGACATGCCTCGTTGATGGACGCCGGCACGAGCCGGTGTGGAAAGGATCATGCGATGGCTGTCAAATTCGCCGGAACGATGAACGCGATCAACCGCGGCATCGAGAATACCAAGGCCGCCAAGGGCGCCGATATGGTAGAGGACTGGGAAGCCGCGCTGGCGGAAGTCGACACGCCGGGTGCGAAGGGCATTCTTCGCGACCTCGCCTCGCTCCGCAAGCAGCTGGAAAAGGACGAGCCCGACGCCGACCGCATCCACGACCTTCTCCACCGCCTGGGCACCGCGACGACGAAGATCGCCGACCGGGCGGACAAGTCGCAGGACAAGCTCAAGGCCCTTGGCCAGGCGCTGACCGAAGCGGGCGAAGAACAGGCCGATGAGGAAGAAGACCTCGAAGCCGCCGCCACGCCCAAGCGCGCGCGCAGCAAGAAGTAAGGGATGTCGGGGCGGCGGCGGTTTCGTTGTCGCCCCGACGACCATGCGGTTGGGATTGATGGCTCACGTGACCGGAAGCGGGGCCAGCCGACGCCGTCGCTGTTCACGCGTTTTTCCGCTGCGGATAGATGGGATACCGCGTTTCAGCGGCGGGTGTCCGAATTGGGTGGCAAGCGGACGATGTCGTCGGCACGGCAGCGCTTCGGGTTAAGCGGTTGCACAGAATATCGGCGTACCGATCGGCCATGAGCAAAAAGATGTTCCTTGCCCATATGTTCGGGTGGCCCCTGCTCGCGATACTGTTTTTCATCGGGTGGATGGTCCCCCGCTACGTGCCCAGCAATGCGCTGATCAGCGCGGCGGCGGCGACGGCGTCGCCCGATCTCGCGAAGGAGCGCATGGTCGCCAGCTTCGTCGGCCGCTGTCGCTATGGGTGGAATTTCGACCGGTTGCGGGATCGCGGCGTGGCCATTCTCTATTCTCTCGAAAACGACGCCGGGCTCCTGGGCCGAACCTCGATCAGCTGCATGCCCGGCGGACGATGCTCCGTCGTTGCACAGGCGCTGATGGACTATCCCTTCCCTACCGAGTTGGGAGGAAAACCTCTCCCCAAGACGATATGGGGATGCGGACGCAGCATACCCAACTGGGCCAAAGCGGACTCCCCCAATTGACGAAACAGAGTTGCGTCTTAGGACCAGTCGACATTCAGGCTGCACAATCCTTATTCCTCCCCTGCAAGGGGAGGGGGACCATGCGTAGCATGGTGGAGGGGTGTAACCCGTCGAGAGTTTGGTCGATCTCGCCGACCGTGACACCCCTCCGTCAGGCCATCGGCCTGCCACCCCCTTTGCAGGGGAGGAATAGAGTGAATGTCTATCGGCCCCGGGGCGGGGATTGGCCCAGAATGTGCCGAACGATTGCCCGCTTTCGGGCGTCTGGCTTTTAAAATCGAGCGTCCCGGTCGGGCCGCGTCAGGGCTCCTTATTCGCCTCCGCGACCGGCGCAGTCTTGGGCAGGTCCACCTTGATCTCGACGCGGCGGTTCTTGTCGCGGCCTTCGGGATCGTCCGAGCCGTCGAGCTTGCGGTTGGGCGCGACGGGGCGGGCTTCGCCCAGCGCGACGACGGTGATCCGGTCGGCGGCGACGCCCTTCCTGACCAGATAATCCCGTGCCGCCTCCGCACGGTGGCGCGACGCGAGCAGGTTGGCCGCATCCGAGCCGGTCGAGTCGCTATGCCCCCAGATCGTGATCGGCCCGCCCAGGGCCAGGACCGGATCCGCCAGCAGCGTATCGAGCTGCGCCATGCCCGCCTGGTCCATCTGCGCCCCCTTGGCGGGGAAGGGAATGGTCATCTCGACGGGTTCGGCGGGCGGCGTCGGGGTCGGCGAAGGTGCGATATCCGGGCGGATGATCGACTTCTTGGCCTCTTCCGGCTCGGCCGCTGCCAGGTCGTTGCCGGGCATCGCCACATTGTTCTCGACCGCATCATCGGCTTCGACCGCCGCCGCCTCATTCCCGGCGGGCGCGCCGCCCGGCTGGCAGGCGGTGATGCCCAGGCCGATCATGCCCGCCGCGATCGCGCGCGCGGTCCGGTTGCTCCATGTCGATATCGTCATGCGACATCCCCTCCGATGTGACTGGACTGTTTAGCGTCGGGATCGCCGTGGCGCGAGGGCCCGTAGGACACGACGATATCGCCGGTCTGCGGGGTCGGTCGCGCGGCATGGGTAAAGAAGCGGATGCGACCGTCCTTGCGCAGCACGAACAGCATGTCGGCCTCGTCGGGCAGCGTCGAGCGGGCATGGTCGAAGTTGAACTGCTCGCTGATCCGCGTCTTGCGGAAGGCCCATCCGGCCGCCTCGCGTTGCAGGATATCCTCCACCCCGTGGCCGGTGGTGAACATGGCCCGCCCACGCAGCGCTTCCGGCAGGCTGCGATGATCCTCGTCGTCGCCGCTCCCGCCAAGCTGATAGACGGAGTCGCGACCGATATCATGCGCGAACTCGTTGCAGACCAGAGCATTATACGCCTCGTTGTCGGTCGTCGCGACCAGCACCTGGAACTGGGTCAGGTCGAGCCGCTCCTCGGTCGTCTCGGCCAGGATTTCGCCATGATAGGTCTCGATCCCCGCCTGGCGCGGGCCGGACAGCCTCTGCCAGCTGGTATCGGCGATCGTCACCGGCAGCCCCAGCGACTGGATCTGCTGGGCGAGCGAGATGCTCCACGGCGTGCTGCCGACGATCAACAGGCCCTTCTGGGTCGCCCCGGTGACCTTCAGCCAGCGCGCGACATAGCGGATGCTGAAGCCATGGGCGATGATCGTCGCAACCACCACGGCGAAGGACAGGGTGACCAGGATATTGCCGTTGCCATAGCCCAGCTGGTCGAGGCGCAGCGCGAACAGCCCCGACACCGCGACCGCGACGACACCGCGCGGCGCGATCCAGGCGACCAGCAGCCGCTCGTTCCAGGGGATCTTGCTGAAGGCCAGGGCGATCAGCACGGTCGCCGGGCGGACGAGGAACAACAGCGCGAAGAGGAATGCGGCGAAGCGCCATTCGAACAGGCGCAGCACGTTCAGGTCCAGCGACGCCGAGAGCAGGACGAAGACGCCGGAAATCAGCAGGACCGTCACATTCTCCTTGAAGGGATGGATATCGCGCAACGAATCCAGCCGCATATTGGCGACCGCCACGCCCATCACGGTGACCGCGAGCAGCCCCGTTTCCTGCTGGATCAGGTTGGACAGGACGAAGGTGCCGATGACCGCGACGAGCAGCACCGGCGCCTTCAGATATTCCGGCACATGGCCGCGCGGAAAGGCCCAGGCGATCGCGCGCGCCATGCCATAGCCGATCAGCCCCGACACCATGGCCGCCCCGAGCAGCGCGACGACGACGGACAGCAGCGTCCCGCCCTGGTCGACGCGGCGCAGATATTCATAGGTGATGACCGCGCACAGCGCCCCGAAGGGATCGTTGACGATCGCCTCCCATTTCAGGATCGCGCGGGGGCGCGCGGCGATATTGCTCTGGCGCAGCAGGGGTATGACCACGGTCGGGCCGGTCACCACCAGGATACCGGCGAACAGGATCGCCACCGGCCAGACCAGCCCGGCGACGTAATAGCAGGCGAGCGAGCCCAGCACCCAACCCAGCGGGATGCCGATCATCATCAGCCGCGTCACCGCGCCTTCGGTCTTGCGCAACTCGCGGAAGTTGAGGCTGAGCCCACCCTCGAACAGGATCAGCGCGACGGCGACGGATATCATGGGTTCGAGCAGATCGCCGAACGTATGTTCGGGGATGATCACGCCGGTGATCGGCCCGGCGATGACGCCGGCCGCCAGCATCAGCGCGATGGCCGGCCACCCCGTCCGCCACGCGATCCACTGCGCGCCGATTCCCAGGACACCGATCAGCGCCATAACGAGAGCTTTTTGTTCCATAGCGCCGCTTAACCTCTGGCGCCTCCAAAGGTAACCGCAAGGCTGCTTTTGCCGCATAAAGCCGCTGGCCCGGGGGACGTGAAACCGCCCGGCATGGACCTCCCGGTCCGACGGAGCGATGGCTTATCGGGGTGAGACGGCGGGACTCATCGCCGCTCGACCGGCTCGATCCGCAGCAGGACGACGCCGTGCGGCGCGACGGTCGGTGCCACCTCGCCCCCTGCCAGTTCGCGATCCTCGAACAGGTCGCGCACGCGGACCGGACCAGCCAGTCCGCCATCCTCGGGCAGCAGGTGCGCGCGTTGCGCCAGGGTGGTGCGGTTGAAGATCGCGACGGCCACCGACCCATCGGACAGCCGCTTGCGCCATAGCTCGATCCCCTCGGCGCGGCGGATGCGTCGGCCCTGCTCGCCCAGCCGGTCCTGGTCGATGGCGATCACCGGGGGCATGGCCAGCAGGCGACGGGTATCGTCGGTCATCCGGCGCAGGTCGTGACCCATGATCAGCGGCGCCGCCTGCATCGCCCATAGCGCCATATGGGTGCGATATTCGTCGCGCGTCATCCCGCCATTGCCGACTTCCAGCATGTCGGGATCGTTCCAGCCGCCCGGGCCGTGATGGGGAAAGCGTGGATTCCGCTCGAAGCCGATATCCGCCATCGTCTTGTAATCGTCGGTGATGTCACCGGTCGTGCGCCACACATGCCCGCCGACCGACCGGCCCCAGTCGGCGACGTCGAATCGTCCATATTCGCACAGCGAGAAAAGGATGGGCCGCCCGGTCGCGCGCAATGCCTGGCCCATCGCATGATAGGCCTGCTTCACGCGCTCGGCCGTGTCGTAGAACCATTCGCCCGAACACAGGTCGTATTTCAGATAATCCACGCCCCAGGCCGCGAAGGTCCGAGCGTCCTGCGCGACATGGCCATAGCTGCCCTCATAGCCCGCGCAGGTGCGCGGTCCCGGCGCGCTGTAGATGCCGAGTTTCAGCCCCCTGGCATGAACATAATCGGCCAGCGCCTTCATGTCCGGGAAGCGATCATTGGGCCGCAGCGCTCCGTCCGGGCCGCGTGTCCCCTGCCAGCCATCGTCGATATTGACATAGACATAGCCCGCATCGCGCAGACCGCTGGTCACCAGTGCGTCGGCCATCGCCCGGATGGTGGCGTCATCGATCCTGTCGGCGAACCTGTTCCAACTCGACCACCCCATGGGCGGCGTCGCGGCCAGGCCATCGGGGGCGAGCGTCCCCAGCGGTGGCAGCGGGGCGGCGGGCCGAAAGGTCAGGCGACGCACCTCTTGCGGCGTGCCGCGCCGACCATGCTGGGCGATGTCGCCATGCCAGATACCGCCCTTCAGCAGGATGCCGCGCTTGCCGTCGAAGGTCGCGGTCCAGTGGCGGGTCGGGCGATCGCGATCGTTGATGTTGCGGGTATCGAAGTGCAGCATGGGCCCGCGCAGCACGATGTCGCGCATCTCCACGTCGCCATACCAGCGGCTGGTCAGCCGCCCGACCAGGCCGCGCCCCTTCGGCTCGACCCGCATCATCGTGATGCCTGGATAGTCGGCCACATCGTCGAAGACCCAGGCCCCCGCCGGCCGAACCTCCGCCGCGACGAGCCCCGGCCAGGCGAGCGGCGCCAGCATCGCGACCAGCCATAGGACCATCCAGCGGCGCAGGCGCGCGGGAGTGACCGCCCGGCCCGCCGTCCGTCCGGCGCGCATCAGCAGACCTCGGCGGTGGAACGGGGGAGAGGCCCGGACGGTACGCGCGCCGGGTGATCGTAGAAGACATCGGCATCGAGATGATGCCGATCGCCATAGACCTCGGCCAACAGCGCATAGAGCGCAGGATCATAGGCACGCAGATCCTGGTCCGACAGGATGCGCTGTCCGTCGACCACCGCCAGTTTGTTGGAGTTGAACCAGAATTGGGTGCCCTCCGCCCAATATTCCTCGGCAGTGGTTTCGCCATATTCGCCCTTCCAAAGGCCCTTGGCCTTCGCCTCGGCATAGCGCGCCTTGATCCGCGCGAAGAGGTCGGGGTCCGCGACCTCGATTCCGGTCATGATCTCGTGCGAGAATTCATGGACGAAGATGTTCTCGCCGAAATATCGGGTGCCCGGCCGCCCGAGCAGATTTTCCTCCGCGCCGCTGGTCAGCAACCCGCCCATGCCGCGTGCGCGGCCGTTCCAATAGTCGCGGTCGCTCAGCCGCCCGATCCGTTCGTCATAATGTTTGCGTTCGCAAAAGGTCAGGACCGGGTCGTCGCGTTCCGGCTTCTTCCAGTCGGCCTGTTCGGGAAGATCGGTCGTCCCCTCCGTCTCCGCCATGATCGCGATCCGCGCGCCGCTCTGGCGCAGCGCGAGCCGTATGTCCGGGCGGTGCGCCAGCATCTGGACCGCGATCTTGCGCGCCCGCCGCATGGCCGCCGGAGAGACCTGGCTGGATGCGGTGATCGGAATCCCCCCGGCGTCGAGATACCGGGTATAAAATGGCGCGAGTTTCAACGCGGCGGGCGGCGGCCCTAGGGGTGCGCAGGCGCTGGTTCCCAGGACGATCCATAGGCCGAAGGTGAGCGATGGGATGCGGACGCGCCCCTTGGCTCGCGGACATCTATCACGTCCTTTTAGGGCCCACCCACGTTCAACAGCCATATGCCCAACCTTTGTATTTCGTATACGAAGATTGGGCTATGTGGAACGGCTTGTCCAGTCTGAAACCTGTGTCCTCATCAACCCACCCGCGATCAGGGAAAGGAATAAGCCCGCCCCGGCTCTGCCGCCACGAAATGCTCCGGCGGGATGTCGGCCGACGACAGGGCCTGGGCCAGTTCCCGCACCGGCGCATCCCACGCCTCGTCGGTCAACTGGAACGTCCCCCAATGGATACCCAGCGCCCTGTTCGCACCGACATCGGTGAAGATCCGCACCGCCTCCGCCGGATCGACATGCTGCGCCGCCATGAACCAGCGCGGCGCATAGGCTCCGATCGGGATCAGCGCCGCGTCCGGCGATCCCAGCCGGGTGCGGACCTCGCCGAAGATGCGACCGTCGCCATAGCCCGTGTCGCCGACGAACCACAGCGACCCCGCCGGGGTGTCGAGATAATGCCCACCCCACAGCATCATCCGCGTGTCGCTCGGCCAGCGGTTCGACCAGTGATAGGCGGGCGTCAATGTCGAGGTGACGCCCTGCCCCAGATCCAGCCGATCCCACCAGTCGGCCGTCATGCAGCGCGCATCCGGTATCGCCCGTCGCACGATCGCATCATTGCCGAGCGGCATCGCCATCAGCGGATCATGCTCCACCTGCAACCGCCGGAGCGTATCGATGTCGAGATGGTCGTAATGTCCGTGGCTGAGCAGGACGATATCGATCGGCGGAAGGTCCTCGAACGCGATCCCCGGCGCGGTCACGCGCCTGGGGCCGATACGGCGAAAGGGGCTGGCACGCTGCGACCAGACGGGGTCGGTCAGGATATTGACCCCGGCGACCTGGATCAGCGACGAGGCATGGCCGACCATGGTGACGGACAGGCCATCGACCCGCGCCAGCGGCGTGGCAGGCGCCACCGGCACCGATCGGGGCCACCGAACGGCCCCGCCCGCCAGCTTCCACCGCAGCATCGCGCGCAGCCCGCGATCGGTACCGGCCTGCCCCGGATTGAAGAAGCGCGTCCCATCGAAATGGTCGCTCGGCGGACCGTCATAATAGCGGTTGCGGGTCTTGGTCATGAGGGGATCATCATCACACGGTCGCTCCGTTTTCTCCACGCCGCAACGGCCCGATGATAACCTTCGAGCAGGCGCAAAGGTGCACCGCGATGTCCGACGGACCGCCCGACCGGATAACCACGGGATGGCGCCGTTCGCGACTTCAGGCGCTGAGCAAAATCGACGAGATATGGCGGAGCGGGAGGGATTCGAACCCTCGATACGGTTTTGCCGTATACTCACTTTCCAGGCGAGCGCCTTCGACCACTCGGCCACCGCTCCGCATGAGTTCATGCCTGGAGCACGCGCCCCTAATGCGCTTCTGCGCCCCGCGCAAGCGATTGCGTGGGGGATCGGGCTGGGGCAGTCTGTTCCATCATGACGATCGCGCTTCTGCTCGCCGCGCTTTTCGCGCAGGCTTCGCCCGCTCCCGCTCCTGCCGTCGCGCAGGCGAGCGATCCCCTGCCGTCCGACTGGATCGCGGTGCCGGATGACGAGGTGCTGCTCTTCACCCTGTCGAACGGCAAGACGGTGACGGTGCGCCTCGCCGCCGCGCAGGCGCCGGTCCATGTGGCCAACATCCGCGCGCTGGCGCGGGCGCATTGGTGGGACGCGGGGACCAGCGTCTACCGCGTGCAGGAAAATTATGTCGCGCAATGGGGCGACGCGACCGAGAAGAAGCCGCTGCCCCCCGGCATCGTCGCCAATCCACCCGCCGAATATGTCCGCGCGGGCAACAGCGCGGTCGCGCGGTTGAGCAGGCCCGATCCCTATGCCGCCTGGGCGGGCTACAGCCGCGATGGCTGGCCGCTGGCGGGGGATGCCTCGTCGGAATGGATTCCGCATTGCTATGGCATGGTCGGCGTCGCACGCGACCTGGCGCCGAGCACGGGGACCGGGGCGGAGCTCTACACGATCATCGGCCATTCGCCGCGCGGGCTGGATCGCAATATCGCGGTGGCCGGGCGGGTGATCGACGGGATGGAGGCGCTGTCCACCCTGCCGCGCGGGACGGGCGATCTGGGCTTCTACAAGGAGGAGGCACAGCGTCTGCCGATCGTCTCGGCCCGGCTGGCGAGCGAACTGCCCGCCGCTGAGCGACCGCATTACCAGTATCGCGAGACGGCGTCGCCACGCTTCGCCGCCTGGATCAAGGGGCGGGAGAATCGGCGGAACGACTTCTTCACCGTGCCGGCGGGGGGTGTGGACATTTGCGCGGCGCTGCCGCCGGTTCGCAAGGCGCCCTGATGGGGGGTGCGGCGTGGCCTTCGACTTCGCTCAGGCCGAACGGAGCGAGGTAATAAGGCCTCTCATACCCCGCAGGCGTTCGGCCTGAGCGAAGTCGAAGGCCAAGGGCTGTCGGAGGCCGCCAAGCCAGCGGCCCCCCGTTCTCAGATCACGCCGCCTTCTTCCCCGGCTCGATCCGGTTGGCGACCAGGTGATCCACCACCGCCGGGTCGGCCAGGGTGGAGGTGTCCCCCAGTGCATCGACCTGATTCTCGGCGATCTTGCGCAGGATGCGGCGCATGATCTTGCCCGATCGGGTCTTGGGGAGCGCGGGCGCGAATTGCAGCGCGTCGGGGGTGGCGATCGGTCCGATCTCGCGGCGGACCCATTGGACCAGCTCGGCGCGCAGCGCCTCGTCCTCGTCCACCCCGGCGTTCAGCGTGACAAAGGCATAGATGCCCTGCCCCTTCACATCGTGCGGCATGCCCACCACGGCGGCCTCGGCGACCTTGACGTGGGCGACCAGGGCCGACTCGACCTCGGCGGTGCCCATGCGGTGGCCCGAGACGTTGATGACGTCGTCGACCCGGCCCGTGATCCAGTAATAGCCGTCCTCGTCGCGACGGCACCCGTCGCCGGTAAAATACTTTCCCGGATAGGTGGTGAAATAGGTCTGGAAGAAACGGTCGTGATCGCCCCAGACGGTGCGCATCTGTCCCGGCCAGCTATCGGCGATGACGAGATTGCCCTCGACCGCGCCGTCCAGCACCTTGCCCTCGGCATCGACGATCTGCGGCAGCACACCGGGCAGCGGCAGCGTGGCCGAACCGGGCTTGAGCGCCACCGCGCCCGGAATCGGCGCGATCATGTGGCCGCCGGTCTCGGTCTGCCACCAGGTGTCGACGATCGGGCAGCGCCCCTCGCCCACCACATGATAATACCATTCCCAGGCTTCCGGGTTGATCGGCTCGCCCACCGATCCCAGGATGCGCAAGGACGAGCGGTCGGTCTTCTTCACCCACTCATCACCCTCGCGCATCAGCGCGCGCAGCGCGGTAGGCGCGGCATAGAAGGTCGATACCTGATATTTGTCGACGATCTGCCAGAAACGGCTGAAATCGGGATAGTTGGGCACGCCCTCGTACATCAGCGTCGTTGCGCCGTTGGCGAGCGCGCCATAGACGACATAGCTGTGCCCGGTGACCCAGCCGACATCGGCGGCGCACCAGAAGACCTCGCCCTCGCGGTAATCGAAGACGTGGCTGTGGGTCCAGGACGCCCAGAGCAGATAGCCGCCGCTGGTGTGCAGCACGCCCTTGGGCTTGCCGGTCGAACCGCTGGTATAGAGGATGAACAGCGGGTCCTCCGCCCCCATCGCCTCGGGCGGGCAATCGGGCGAGGCAGCGTCGACCAGATCGCCGTACCAGGCGTCGCGGCCCTGCTTCATCGTCACATCGACGCCGCTATGCTTGACGACGACGACATGATCGACCGCGACGCCGTGATGCTCCAGCGCGGCATCGACATTGGCCTTGAGCGGCACCGCCTTGCCCCCGCGACAACCGCCGTCGGCGGTGATGACGATCCGCGAATCGCAATCGACGATGCGGTTGGCCAGGCTTTCGGGCGAGAAGCCGCCGAACACGATCGAATGGATCGCCCCGATCCGCGCACAGGCGAGCATCGCGAAGGCGGCTTCCGGGATCATCGGCAGGTAGATGGTGACGCGGTCGCCCCGCGCGACGCCCAATGCCTTCAGCGCGTTGCCGAGGCGCGAGACCTGTTCGTGAAGCTCACGATAGGTGATCCGCCGCTCGGTCCCCGGCGTGTCGCCTTCCCACAGGATCGCAACCTGATCGGCGCGGGTTTCCAGATGCCGGTCGATGCAATTGGCCGCGACGTTGAGCTGCCCGTCGGCGAACCACTGGATGCGGAAATCCGCCTCGGCGAAGCTGGTGTCCTTCACGCGGGTGAAGGGTGTGATCCAATCGAGCCGCTGCGCCTGTTCGCGCCAATAACCGTCCGGATCGGTGCGCGCCGCGTCATAGGCCTGGGCATAACCGTCGGCGGTCATGGACGCGCTGTCGGCCCAGTCCGGTACAGGGTGAAGATGTCCGCTCATGCCTGTCTCTCCTATTTTCGCTCAGCTTTAGCAGTCCAACATGGCAAATGCCTATCGGGTCCGTGACAAAGTGATGCGTGCGGGCGACCGACCGGATCGAGTCGCGGCGTCGGTAGAGATCGCAAGCGTAACGATGGCCCCGACAAACAAAAGGAACGGATTTGGAATAATTTCACCTACCCAGAGCAAGATACGGGCGCACGCCTCTGTTCCTCGCACGAAAGCAACGCTACAGCATCTCTTGCGCCGGGTTTCGAGGGGGGAGGAACCGAGCATGATCGCGACTACCCACGACCCAGCCGACATCCCTGCCGGGTTTGCCGCCATCTTGGCGCGCAACGGCGAGATGGGGCGGCTGATCGCGGGGCATGACTGGGCCGCGACGCCATTGGGGCCGATCGCCGACTGGCCGCAGAGCCGGTTGACCGCGATCGGCATCGCGCTGTCCTCCTCCATCCCGATGGCGACGATCTGGGGGCCGGAGGGCATCCTGATCTACAATGCCGCCTATGCGGCTTTCTCGGGCGACCGGCACCCCGCGATCCTGGGCCGGCGGCTGCTCGACAGCTGGCCGGAGGCGGCGGTCTTCAATGCGCAGGTGATCGCGACCGTGCTCGGTGGAGAGCCGCTGGCCTATCGCGACCAGGCCATGTTGCTGGCGCATCGCGGCGTGGCGGAACAGCATTGGCTGGACCTGGACTATACGCCGATCGCGGACGAGACCGGGCAGCCTTCGGGCATATTGGCGACGGTGATCGACAGCAGCGCACGGATGCGCGACCGGCAGGAGCGGGAGATCGCCATCGCCGCCGCGCGGGAGAGCGAGGCGCGGTTCCGCAACGTCGCCGACCATGTGCCCATCATCATGTGGGTGACGCGCGCGGACGGCCACTGCGTCTATATCAACCGGGCCTGGAACGTGCAGACCGGACTGCCGATGGAGCAGGGCCTGGACTTCCAGTGGTTGAAGGCGATCTTTCCCGACGACCGATGCGCCGTGGAGACGGCGTTCCGGAACGCGACCGGAAACCGGGTGTCGTTCAGCCTGGAGTTCCGCCTGCTGCATCATGACGGCACCTATCGCTGGTCGATGGTGACGGCGATCCCGCGCACCGACGAGGACGGCACCTATCTGGGCATGGTCGGATCGGTGTTCGACATCGACGAACGCCGCCGGGCCGAAGAGACGTTGCGCGACGTCAACGCCGTGCTGGAACGCCGCGTGGTCGAGGCGCTGGCCGAGCGCAAGCTGTTTGCCGACATCATGGATTCGACCGGCACGATGGTCCAGGTGCTGGGCTTCGATCACCGCTATCTGGCGATCAACCGCGCCGCCGCCGACGATTTCGAGCGCATCTTCGGCATCCGTCCCCAGATCGGTCAGCACAAGAGCGAGGCGATGGCGCGTCGCCCCGAGATCCTGTCGGTAATGCGCGATTACTGGACGCGGGTGCTGGCGGGCGAGGATTTCTCGGTCATCCAGGCGCTGGAGGATCTGGACGGCTATAAGCGGCATTATGAGTTGCGCTTCAGCCCGCTGGTCTCGCCCGAGGGCACGCCGCTCGGCGCCTATCAGTTCGCGACCGACGTGTCGGAACGCCTCGCCCAGCAGGAGCGGCTCGCCGATATGGAGGCGCAACTCCGCCAGAGCCAGAAGATGGAGGCGGTGGGCCAGTTGACCGGCGGTATCGCGCACGACTTCAACAATCTGCTCCAGGTCGTGGTCGGCAATCTGGAGATGCTGGACCGTTTCCTGCCGATCGACGAGCATCCCCGCGCCCGGCGCGCCGCCACCCATGCGATGACGGGCGCGAAGCGGGCCGCGACGCTGACCCAGCGGCTGCTCGCCTTTTCGCGGCGGCAGCCTTTGGCCCCGCAATCGGTGGATGCGGTCCGGCTGGTCGACGGACTGTCCGATCTGTTGACCCGGACGCTGGGCGAGCAGGTGTCGCTGGCGATCGACGCCGCGCCTGATCTCTGGCCGGTCGAGGCCGATCCCAACCAGCTGGAAAGCGCGATCCTGAACCTGGCGGTCAATGCGCGCGACGCCATGCCGCATGGCGGCACCCTGTCGATCGCGATGCGAAACGCCACGCTGGACGGGCTGGCGACGATGGCGGCGGGCCCCGTCCCCTATCCCACGGACCCGGGCGATTATGTCGCGATCGAGGTCAGCGACACCGGTATCGGCATGGACCGCGCGACGCTGGGCCGGGTGTTCGAGCCGTTCTTCACCACCAAGGAGGTCGGCAAGGGCACCGGCCTGGGCCTGTCGATGGTCTATGGCTTCGCCAAGCAGTCGGGCGGGCAGGTGAATATCGAGTCCCACCCCGGCCAGGGCACCCGCGTCACCTTGTTCCTGCCGCGCCACCATGGCGAGGCCGCGCCAGTCGCCGAAGCATCCGCCGCCACCCGCCCGATGCGCGGGTCGGAGACGATCCTGGTGGTCGAGGACGATGCCGATGTCCGCGCCTATTCGACCGAGGCGCTGCGCGAGCTGGGCTATGAGGTGCTGGAGGCGGAGGACGGCGCCTCCGCGCTCGCCCTGCTGGACGCGCCCGGGGCGGCAGGGATCGCACTGCTCTTTTCCGACGTGGTGTTGCCGGGCGGCATGACCGGGGCCGACCTGGCGTCCGCCGCGCGGTCGCTCCACCCCGAGTTGAAGGTGCTGTTCACCACCGGCTATGCCCGCGACGTGATCGTCCATGGCGGGCGGCTGGACGCGGGCGTGGCGCTGATCACCAAGCCGTTCGACTTCGCCGATCTGGCGGCGCGTATCCGGGCTATGCTGGACGACTGAGCGGGGTGACATCAGGTTGATCCGAGCCCCTCCCCTTCACGGGGAGGGGCTCGGATCGGGCGACTCCATGTCGTCCTGTTCTAGCCCGTTTCCGCCGCCATGCTGGTCGAAACCGGCATCGCGATGGTGCAATGCACGCCTTCCGGCCCCAGTTCATAGGTGGTGCGCGCGCCGAGTTGATAGGGGAGCGCCTGTTCGATCAGCTCGCGCCCCTGCCCGCCGCCGCGCGAGGCGGGGCCTGCGGCGCGCATGTCGACGCCGCTTTCCCGCCAGTCGATATGCAGCCACGGCTTGCCGCCCAGCCCATCCGGCTCCCATGTCCAGCGGATCGACAGACGTCCCCCCGGCTGGCCCAGCGCGCCATATTTGACCGCGTTGGTCGCCAGTTCATGCAGCGCGATGGCCAGCGTATGGACGGTCGAGGAGCGAAGGCGGACCCCGGCCGGCCCGTGGAGCGTGACGCGCTCCGCATCGCCGCCCATCGCCGCCAGCTCGCCCTGGATCAGGTCGTCGAACGACACCCGGTCATGCTCGCTCAGCCGCGACAACAGGCTCTGCACCCGCGACAGCGCCTCCAGCCGATCGTTGAACTGGGCATGGAAGCCCGCCAGATCGCTGCTGGCGCGCACGCTGTCGTTCGCGATCGAGCGGACCACGCCCATCAGATTGCTGGTGCGATGCTGCAATTCGGCGATCAACACGCGCTGGAGCGCATCAGCCTTGCGCCGTTCGGTCAGGTCGGAGGTGACCACCAGGAATCGCTTCGCCTGCCCAGGCATATCGGGCAGCAACGAGATGGTGCTGTTCGCCCATACCAGCGTCCCGTCGGGACGGCGATAGCGCTTGTCCAGCGTGCTGGGCGTCCCCGTCCCGGCGGCCCGGGCCAGGGCCAGGGCATCCAGGCTGGGGGCCAGATCGTCGGCATGGGTCAGGTCCGCGACCCCGGAGTCCAGCACCTCATCGCGCGAGCGGCCCAGGATCCGGCACAGTTCGTCATTCACCCGCAGGAAGCGGCCATCGGGCGCGATGACCGACAGGCCGACCGGCGCGGTCGCGAAGATCGCCGCCAGCTGGCTCTCGCTATCGGCCAGCTTGATCCGCACCACTTCCTCGCGGAGGCGGATCACCTCGGCCTGCGACATCTTCCATTCGGTGATGTCGCGGGTGGTCGTCGCCACGCCGTCGCCCAGCTTCACGACCGTCTGATAGAACCAGCCGTCGAACTGCTCATGGACGTAATGACGCTCCCTCTGTTCGGCGATGCCGGTTTCGGTCACGCGGCAGAAGGTGTCGAAAATCCCCTCCACCACCACGCCGGGATTGCGTTCGAGCAGGCTCTGGCCGCGCACCTCGCCATACAGGCTTTCCGATCGGTGGTTGTTGAGCACCCAGCGGAAATCGACGATCCGCCCGGCATCGTCGCGGATCGCCTCGAACACCTGGATCATGTCGGTGGAGGCATCCATCGTCGCCTGGAGCAGATCATGGCTGATCGGCATTCGGGGATCGCGCTTGCCCATCGGCACCTCTTCCTCACCTTCGCGCATAAGGGCGGTTCTCCGACGCGACGCCGGGAAAATAGCAGGAACGGGCAGCTCCGTAACGTGGATATGTCGGTTGTATCGCAACAAAAGCGCCTCGCATCGCTGCGGCGACCGATGCATCGGCCATAGCGTCACGCACCCGAAACGGTCACTTGCGCGTTTGGGGCGTGCGCCAAGAGAGGACGGGGGATGGCATCGCGGTTTCGGCAATTCTGGAGCGAGGAGGAATGGGCCTTCGCTCCCCATGAAAAGCCGACCATTCCCGGATCGCCCGGCAATTTCGAGCATCCCTATCGACGGCGCATCGCCTATGGCGCGATCGCGGTGCTGATCGGGATCACCGGCGGGCTGGGCAATGCGCTGGTCCAGGTCAATACGGTGCAGTTGCAGGGTGCGCTGGGGCTGGACCCGACCGAGATCGCCTGGCTGCCCATCGTCTATGTGATGACGAACGCCTCGATCAACCTGTTGCTGATCAAGTTCCGCCAGCAATTCGGCCTGAGGCCCTTCGCGCTGCTGTTCGCCGGGCTCTATACGATCCTGACCTTCGCCCATCTGTTCGTGCGCGACTTCTCCACCGCCATCGCGGTGCGCGCGGCAAGCGGCATGGCGGCGGCGGCGCTGTCGTCGCTGGGCCTCTATTACATGATGCAGGCTCTGCCCGCGAAGTGGCGGCTGAAGGCGATCGTGCTGGGCATCGGCGTACCGCAATGCGCGACACCGCTCGCCCGCCTCTTCTCGCCCGAGCTGCTCGCCATGTCGCAGTGGCGGACGCTGTACCTGTTCGAGTTCGGCCTGGCGGCGGTCAGCCTGGCCGCGATCATCGCGCTGCGCCTGCCCCCGACGCAGCGGGTCAAGGCGTTCGAGCCGCTCGATTTCCTGACCTTCGCGCTCTACGCGCCCGCTATCGGGCTATTTTGTGCGGTGCTGGGCCAGGGGCGGCTGGTGTGGTGGACGCAGGCCGCCTGGATCGGCTGGTCGCTGGCCATCGCCATCCCGCTGCTCGCCGCCGCCCTGTGGATCGAACATCACCGCGCCAATCCGCTGCTCAACACGCGCTGGCTGGGATCGATGGACATCGTCCGCTTCGCCATCGTCACGATCATGGCGCGCATCGTGTTGTCGGAACAGAATTTCGGCGCGGTCGGCCTGCTCACCGCGCTGGGCCAGAACAACGATCAGTTCCGAACGCTGTTCGCCATCGCCTTCATCGCCTCGGTCGCGGGCGTCGTCCTGAGCGCGGTGACACTGAACCCGACCAAGCTGACCCATCCGGTCATGTTCTCGATCGGGCTGGTCGCCATCGCCGCCTATATCGACAGCTTCTCGACCAACCTCACCCGCGCGCCCGAACTATATGCGACCCAGGCGCTGATCGCCTTTTCGACCACCTTCTTCCTAGGCCCGTCGCTGCTGTTCGGGATGACCCGCGCGCTGCAACAGGGGGCGGGGCATGTCATCAGCTTCATCGCGCTGTTCGGAATGCTCAATTCGGTCGGCGGGCTGGGCGGCACGGCCCTGCTCGGCACCTATCAGGTGATCCGCGAAAAGGCGCATAGCGCCGCCATCGTCCAGAATATCGACCCCACCGACCCGCAGGTGGTGCAGCGTATCCAGGCGGGCGGCGCGCGGGTCTCGGGCGTCGTGGGCGACCCCATGCTGGCCCGCGCCGAAGGGGCGGCCCTCTTGTCCCAGGCCGCCACGCGCGAGGCGAACATCCGCGCCTATAACGACGTCTTCCGGCTGGTCGCCGCGCTGGCCGCCGCCGTCACCCTGTTCCTCGCGCTGCTGACCTGGCGGCGCGCCCGGCGCGCGCGCGCCGTTGCCAAGGCATGAAGCCATGACCGACCCCCGATCGCCCGTCTCCCCCACCCCCATGACCGAGGAAGCCGCCGCCGAGGCGGGCGTGCCGCCGCCCGCCCCCGCACCGGTTCCCCCGCCCGCCCCGGCCTCGGGCTGGCGGCCGCCATCGGGCGGGTGGCGATCGCGCGCGCTGATCGTTTTGCTGGTCATCGGCGGGGTCGCGGCGGTGCTGGCGGCGTGGCGGCTGCCGCCCTTCGCGACCGATCGCCAGTCGACCGACAATGCCTATGTGCGCGGGCGGACCACGGTGATCGCGCCGCAGGTCAGCGGCTATGTCACCGCCGTGCTGGTCAAGGATTTCGAGACGGTCCGCGCCGGACAGCCCCTCGTCCGCATCGACGACCGCATCTATCGCCAGCGCGTCGATCAGGCGACCGCGCAGGTCGAGGCGCAGGCGGCAACGCTGGCGAACAGCCGACAGGCCGCCGCCTCGCGCACCGCCAGCCTCGCCGCGCAGGACGCCGCCGTCGCCAATGCCGAGGCGCAATTGATGCGCGCGCGGGCCGACATGGCGCGGGTCGACGACCTGGTCACCGACGGATCGGTGTCCTTACGCGAACGCGACCAGACGCTGGCCACGCTGCGTCAGGCGCAGGCCGCGCTCCGCCAGGCCCAGGCCGCGCGCGAGATCGCCCGACAGGATATCCGCACCGTCCAGGTGGGGCGCGGCGGCCAGCAGGCGGGCGTCTCGGGCGCGGAGGCCGCACGGCGGCTGGCGCAGATCGACCTCGCCAACACCGTCATCCGCGCGCCCGAGGATGGTCGCCTGTCCGAAGTTGGCGTGCGGCTGGGCCAATATGTGACGGCGGGATCGCAGTTGATGTTCCTGGTGCCGCCCGAGACCTGGGTCATCGCCAATTTCAAGGAAGCCCAGACCGCGCGCATGGCGGTGGGCCAGCCCGCCAGCTTCACCGTCGACGGGCTGAACAATGCCCGGCTGGAGGGCCATGTCGAGCGGATCTCCCCCGCCGCCGGTTCGGAATTCGCGGTGCTCAAGTCCGACAACGCCACCGGCAACTTCACCAAGGTGCCACAGCGTATCGCGGTGCGCATCCGCGTCGATCCGGGCCAGCCCCTGGCGGCGCGCCTGCGCCCCGGCATGTCGGTACAGGCCAGCGTCGACACCTCGGGCGGACCGAGCGTGCGATGAGGCACGGCATCGCCCTTCCCCTCGCCGCCGCGCTGCTGCTGTCAGGGTGCATCGGCCCGCGTCCGGAGCGCCCCGCCGATACCGCCGTGGTACCGCCCCCCGCCTGGCGCACCTCGCTGAGCCCGGGCAGCCCGATCGCCGCCGACTGGTGGCAGGCCTTCGGCGATCCCCAACTGACCGCGCTGGTCGCACGCGCGCTGACGGACAGCCCCGATCTGGGCAGCGCCGCCGCGCGGGTGGAGGAGGCGCGCGCCCAGGAACGGCTCGCCCGCGCGCAACTGTCGCCGAACGTCACGGCGGGCCTGCCGCTGACCGAGGGGCGCACGGTCACCGCCTTCGGCACCGGGCTCGACCAGTTCGGGTCACAGCCGGTCGTACAGGCCAGCTATGACTTCGACCTGTTCGGCCGGTTGCGCAACGCCCGCGCCGCCGCGCGCGCGCAATTGCTGGCGACCGAGGCCGCGCGCGACACCGTCCGCCTCGCCCTCGCCGCCGGGGTGGCGAGCGGCTATGTCACCTTGCGCGCGCTCGACCACCGGCTGCACATCGCCGAGGAGACGCTGGCCGCGCGCGCCGACGCGCTGCGCATCGCGCGGCGACGGGCGACGACGGGCTATACCTCGAACCTGGAATTGCGGCAGGCGGAGGGCGAATATCGCGCGACCGAGCAACTGGTCGCCGCTGCCCGGCTGGCGGTGACGCGGCAGGAAAATGCCCTCAGCGTCCTGATCGGCGGCGTGCCCGGCCCGATCCCGCGCGGGCTACCCATCGACCGGCTGGTCCGCCCGGCCATCCCCGATGGCCTGCCCGCCGACCTGCTGCGCCGCCGACCCGATCTGTTCCAGGCGGAACAGGCGCTGGTCGCTGCCGATCGCTCGCTCGACAGCGCACGCGCGGCGATGCTGCCCAGCCTGGGGCTGACCGGCTCGGCGGGCGTGGTGCTGTCCAGCGCGCTGGCCGACCCGATCACCATCTTCTCGATCGGGGGCAGCGTGCTCGCGCCCATCTTCGACGCCGGACGCCTGCGGGCCCAGGCCGATGCCGGCGTGGCCCGTCGCGATCAGGCCGCCTATGCCTATCGCCGCACCGCCCTGACCGCCTTTCGCGAGGTGGACGACAGCCTCGCCTCGGTCCGGCGCTCGGGCGAGCAGGCGGTGGCCCTCGCTGGGCACCGCGCGGCGCAGGCGGACGCCTTGCGGATCGCCTCCAACCGCTACCGCGCGGGCTATTCCTCCTATCTCGAACAGCTCGATGCACAGCGCGGACTGCTCTCCGCCGAACTGGCGCTGGCGGAGGCGCAGGCCAATCGGCTGACCGCCTATATCACGCTGTACCAGGCGATGGGCGGCGGCTGGTCCCCCGATGCGATCCGCGCGACGCAGCGGTAATCGGTCCGTCATGGAACGCCCAGGGCCTTGACGCGCTGACGCCAACGAACCGATTCTGGACCGAACCGGCAATGGGAGATTCGATATGGGCGTGAATGTGATCTACAAGACCAGGGCCACCGCGACGGGCGGCCGTGACGGCGCGGCGCGGTCCGAAGACGGCTCGGTCGACGTCAAGCTGGTCGTGCCGAAGGAAATGGGCGGACCGGGCGGCGACGGCGCCAACCCGGAAAAGCTGTTCGCCGCCGGGTACTCCGCCTGTTTCCTGGGCGCGATGAAGGCCGTGTCGGGCAAGGAAGGGGTGAAGGTGCCGCAGGACGCGACCGTCACCGCCGAGGTCGGCTTCGGCCCGCGTGAGGAAGGCGGCTATGGCATCACCGTCGACCTGCTCGTCAACCTGCCCGGCGTCGATCGCGCGGATGGCGAGAAGCTGATGCATGCCGCGCATCAGGTCTGCCCCTATTCCAACGCCACCCGCAACAATGTGGATGTCGGCCTGACGCTCGCCTGAGCCTCCGCCATTCCCTATCCAGAGCCCTCCGCCCGGCACACCGGCGGAGGGCTTTGCCGTTCCGAAGGACCCGATGATGACCCGCCCCACCGGCACCGAAAGCTTCGCACTCAATCAGACGATGCTGCGCATCCGCGATCCCGAGCCCTCGCTCGCCTTCTATCAGGACGTGCTCGGCATGACGTTGCTCCAGAAGCTGGACTTCGCGGAGATGCGCTTCTCGCTCTACTTCCTCGCCTATCTCGCCGAGGGAGAGGCGATCCCCGAAGACCCCGCCGAGCGCGCCCGCTTCATCTTCAATCGCGAGACCACGCTGGAGCTGACCCACAATTGGGGCACCGAGTCGGACGCGGACTTCAAGGGCTATCATGACGGCAATAGCGAGCCGCGCGGCTTCGGCCATATCGGGATCAGCGTCGCCAACGTGGCGGAAGCCTGTGCGCGGTTCGAGGCGCTGGGCGTACCCTTCAAGAAACGCCCCCAGGACGGCAAGATGAAGGACATCGCCTTCATCACCGATCCCGACGGCTATTGGATCGAGATCCTGTCGGCGGGTGGCATGGCGGACAGCATCAGCACCGCCGGCTGACCCGGATCACAGCGCTGCGCGCGGCTGGTCGCGCAGCGTCATCCGCTCGATCAGCGGACGCAGCGAGGTCAGCCATTGCCGCACACCCTCGCGCGTCTGCTCGCTCAGGCTGAGCAGTGCCAGGCGCCGGTCGGTCGGGTGCGGCGCGCTTTCGAACATGCCCAGCGACACCAGCATGTTGATCCAGCGGACCGCCGTGGTGCGTGGTACGCCCGATGCGCGATAACAGGCGCTGGTTTCCACCGGTCGCCCCGCCTCTTCCTCCAGGAAGACGAACAGCAGCATGTCGAATGCCGGGTCGGCGAACAGGCTGGCATCGAAAAATCGGCCGATCCCCTCGCGCGCGGACCGTACCACCCGTCCGATATCCGCCGGGGCTATCCGCGCCTCGTTCTCGCTGCGCACCAGTGATTCGACCAGGGCCAGTTCGTCGCGTATCCGACGAAGCCGGTCATCGATCCCCGTCGGTTCGGCGTCCACCCCTGCATCGTAGTGGTCATCCATGACCTCCACTCTCCGACCCATTTTTCGCACCCCATCGTCCGAGATCGTGCGGCTCTACGACATATGGACCGCTATTCCGGTTCCGCTGCGCCGCCGCAATTCATCAATTAACCTGATGACGGCAAAATTAGAGTAGGTTAACCAAAAACTTAATCTTTCGATCCGGAAACGATCCCGAAATGGACTATTATTCTCTGCGGAAGATCGGCGGAGATTAGAAGAAGAGTTTGCGGACCGACAAACGGACGGTCCGGCCCAGTGGATCAAGATAACCGGGCTGATAACCGATCGGAACCGTGCCCGCGCCGTCGGTCACCCGCTGCCGCTGGTTGAACAGATTGTCGACCGACAGGCTGATCCGCATTCCCCGGACCCAGGGATGCGCGCGGACCAGGTCTAGCCGCTGCCCCAGATCGGCGAACAGACGGAAATCGACGGTTGCCAGACTGCTGAAATCGAGCGCCTGCGGATTGGCGGGGGTGCCGCCATTGACCCGCGTCGCGCTCTGCCAATTGCCCGAGAAGCGCACGCCGATGCCATTGTTGGAATAACCCGCCTGCGCCTCGACCTGATGGCGCGAGGTGCCGCCGCTCGACCCGATCGCATCGCCGCGCAGCAGGTCGAGCACGGGGCCGCCGTCCGCCACGGTCACCCGGTCGGCGAAGGTCCATGTGTGGTAGAGCGCGAACTGCATCCGCCCGCCGCCGCCGCCCCGACCGCCGCCAAAGCCGCCGCCCCGGAAACCGCCGCCGCCCGGACCACCGGGGCCGCCCGGCCCGCCCTGTGCTCCTAGACCGCCCGGCCCGCCGGGGCCACCCGGTGCCGCATTGGCCGTCCCGGGTGCGCCGCCGGGCGCGCCCGGCCCTTCGCCACGCGGCCCCTCGCCCCCCGGCCCTTCGCCGCGCGGGCCCCGTCCGCCGGGGAAGCTCATCCCGGCAAAGGGATTGGGGCCGGTACCGGCGCGGAACGCCTCCAGTTCCTTCTGGATCTTCGACTTGATGGGGCGCGAAAAATTGATGCCCCAGCGCAGTTGCGACCGCTCGGTCCGGGCGAAGTTGATCGGGCGGGAATCGACGCGCAGCAGATTGCCCGAGGCGTCGCGCGAGAAGCGGTCCGGGAACGCCGCCTCGATCGCCGCGGTCGGCGTCGGGAAGGAGGCGATCGGATCGTCGGTGTCGATGCGGTAGTAGTTGGCGGTCAGGTTGATGTCCCGCTCGCGCCACGGCTTGAGGGTCAGGCCCAGCTTCATGACATGGCGATTGTCCGCGACCAGCGCCGGATTGCCGCCGGTCACCGCCGTGATCGTCGCGGTCGTGCCGCTGACATAGTCGAACAGGCGGACATTGGGCGTGGTGATCGTCGGATTGCCCAGTTGCTGCGCGGTGGGGGCATCCTCCTGATCGGTCCAGGAGGCGATGAAGCGCACCCCCTCCAGCGGATTCCAGTTCGCACCGTAACCCACCGTGGTCAGCGTGCCGAAGTCCGACAGATGGTCCGCGCCGACATTGAGGTTCAGCGACAGGTTTCCGATCGCGCCCAGCACCTGGCGGTCGCGATTGGCGATGGGCAGGTCCAGATTGACCTGGCCGTTGACGATGTCGCGCGATACATCGCCGGTCTGGACCAGCCCGAACCGGGTCGAGCGGCTGGAGAAATCGGTCGTCTGCCCGCCCAGCTTGACGCTGGCCTGCACATCGCCCGCCGGCAGGGCGAAGACGCGACCGTTGAGCAGCGCGTCGACTTCGCCCGATGACGAGGTCGACCGCGCGAAATTGCGCGCGGCCAGCCCCAGCCCGCTCAGCGGACCATAGGGATTGACGATCGGATCGCCCGCATTCAGCCGCGCCTGCAAATCGGTCACGTCCAGTCCGGTATCGGTCGCCACCCGGCTCTCCGCCCGGTCATAGGCCCCGGTCAGCGACCAGCGCCACTTGCCGATATCGCCGTTGAACGCGGTGCCCAGATGCGCCGTCAGCCCGGTGTTGTTCTGCACCAGCGGGCCATAGGCATCGCTGAGCCGCGCGACCGTCGCGCTGGTCGTAAAGGGCGAATAGGGATTGCCCGCAGGAACCACCAGATTGGCCGAGGGCAGGCCGTTCCAGCTATTGCTCTGCGTCGTCTGCACCTCGGCATTGAACGAGGCGGACACCTTGTCGAAGATGTTGCGCGCATAGACGATATTGGCGTCCCATTGCCGCTGCGCCGATTGCAGCGTGCGATAGGAGGTGACGTCGGTGCTGGTCGCCGGGCTGCCCGCCAGTTGGGCGAGGCCGGGCGCGGCGGTCAGGCCGGTGGGCAGCCCGACCACGCTGGGGCTGGTGCCGGTTAGCGCCGCGAGGCCCGGATCGGCGGTGACGATATTGCCGCCCAGCGAGGCGTTGGACGAGGGCGCGACGATCCCCCGCTCCGCCTCGGTCAGGCGCGAGGTTTCGGAATAGTCGGTATGGATGCTCAGCCGCGTGTCGCGCCGGATCTGCAACTGGTCGAGCCGAAGCTGCCCCATCGCCGAGCCCCCTTGCGTCGGCACCTTGCCGATCGCCTCGACCGCCAGCGAGCGGAAGCGTGGGCGCAGGACGAAATTGACCACCTTCTGATCGGCGCGATAGCCGTATTTCAGCGCGACTTCCTCGGGCAGGATGTCGACACGCAGGATCGCCTCGGTCGGCAGGTCGCGGATTTCCTGAAAGCCCGCGATGCGGCGACCGTTGAGCAGGATCACCGGCGATCCGCCGCGCCCGCTGGTCGTCTGCGGCGCGAGCTCGGTCAGCAGGTCCGCGACGCTTGATACGCCATAGCTGCGGATATCCGCGGGGCCGAGTTGCTGGTCGGGCGGGATATCGCCGGGCACGCGCCCCGGTTCGCGGCGGGCGGTGACGACGACATCGCCTTCCTCCGCGCCCTCATCCTCCGCGTCCAGGTCGGAATGGGCGGGAGCGGCGGAGGGGGCGGCGGGCGTCTGCTGCGGCGTGGCGGCGGTCGCCGGAGCCGCCGCATCGGTGCCGGCGGGCGTTTGCGGCGCGGCCGGGGACGTGGTCGTCACCTGCGCCTGCGCGATCGCCGGCATCGCACTCGCCAGCATCAGACCCGCCCATAGCCGCATCGATCGTCCCTCTTCCCACTCTTCGGGTTTCGGGCGTTAGGACGCAAATGTCGCACAAATGTGCCGCGCGGGACGACATTTGTCGCGGGGATTGCGAGACGACGGTCATTCCTCCCCACAAAGGGGAGGAACAGGTCAGCCCGCGAACGCCTTTTCGATCACATAGGCGCCCGGCTGCGCGTTCGAGCCTTCGGGGAAGCCCATTTCCTCGAACTTGGCGCCCAGCGACTTGATCATCTCCATGCTGCCGCACATCATGATCCGGTCGGTCTCCGGGTTGAAGCCGTGCGCGCTGGGCAGCCCGGCGAACAACCGGCCATCGTCGATCAGCGCGTCGATCCGGCCCGAGGTGTGGAAGGGCTCGCGCGTGACGGTCGGGACATAGTGGAACTTCTCCGCCGCGACATCGCCGACCAGGGGATCGTCGGCCAGCTTGCCCGCCAGCTCGTCATGGAAGGCCAGGTCGCTGACCCGGCGCACCGAGTGGACGATGATCACCTCGTCGAACATGTCGTAGATATCGGGATCGCGCGCGACCGACAGGAAGGGTGCCAGGCCCGTCCCAGTCGACAGCATGAACAACCGCTTGCCGGGCAGCAGCGCGTCGGCGACCAGCGTACCGGTGGGCTTGCGGCCGAGATAGATCTGGTCGCCCGGCTGCACCTTTTGCAGCTTGCTGGTCAGCGGGCCGTCCTGGACCTTGATCGACAGGAAATCGAGCTTCTCGTCATAGGCCGGGCTCGCCACCGAATAGGCGCGGAGCAGCGGCTTGCCGTTGTCACCCTGCAGCCCGATCATCACGAACTCGCCCGAACGGAAGCGGAAGCTGTCGGGGCGCGAGACCGAGAAGGAGAAGAGATGCTCGTTCCAGTGATGGACGCTCTGAACCGTCTCGACGCTCAGCGCGGTGGTCGGGGTCAGTTCGGGCAGGGCAGTATCGGTCGACAAACCTCAAAACTCCTTTGCGCCCCGCGCCCGTCGATCGTTCGGCGGGGCGGGCGGATACGTCATGTGCGAATGAATCGGGTGGCCCTTACCAAGAATAGCGCAGGCTGCCTACAAAGGTCCGCCATGCCCCATAATAGCAGCCGTTGTTGGGGAATGGGCCGGTGACGCGCCGCGTAGCGAACCCGTCGGACCGGAATGCCGCCCTCCGGCGGGGCGGTCCGCCCATGAGCGCCGTGCGAAGGCGATGCATAAATTTTCCCTCTGCTATTGATAGTGACTCTCAAATACTGCTAAGGGCCTGCCCGTGAATTGACAAGGGGTAAGCGCGGGTGGCGTCACGCCAAGCCATTGACGAACGGGCCGGACAGGCTTTGCGGCGCACCCGCACCCGGTGGCTTGCCGGGGCGGCGATGGCGTGGCGCTGGTTCACCGCGATCGTCGGCGGTTATGGATTCGCGGTGGCCGCCGCGATGCTGACCGCGCGGATACTCCCCGCCCCCGACACTATGGCGCGAATCGAGGTGACGGGCTGGCCGATGCTCTTGTCGTTCCTGGTCTATGCCGGGATCGGATTGTGGGCCCTGCACGAGATTCGCCTGAGGCGGGTCGGCGCGGTGGTCTGGGGCGGCGGGATCGTCATGGCGGGCCTGCTCTGGTGGCTGGGTACGCGGGCGTGAGCGAGGCAACGATGTCCGGCCAGCGCGGCTGGCGACAGACGATGGCCTGGGCGCATGGCTGGCTGGGCCTGATCGCCGGGTGGATCCTGTTCACCATGTTCCTGACCGGCACCTCTGCCTATTTCCGGCCCGAGATCACCCAGTGGATGCAGCCGGAGATCCGCCCCGCCACGGCGTCGACCGGACAGGCGGCGCAGTCGGCGGTGCGCCATTTGTCGCGGATCGGCCCGGACGATCTGCAATGGTATATCTATCTGCCCGATGGCCGGACGACCGCGACCCGCGCCTTCCGTATCCCCGCCAAGCCCGATCGCACACGGCGCGGTGGCGAGCTCGACCTTGATCCGGTCAGCGGTGCCCCCCTGACCGCACGCGAGACGCGCGGGGGCGAGCATTTCTATCGCTTCCATTTCCAGCTTCAACTGCCGTACCCCTGGGGCCGCTGGCTCGCCGGGCTGTGCGCGATGGCGATGCTGGGGGCGATCGTCTCGGGCGTGATCACCCATAAGCGTATCTTCGCCGACTTCTTCACGCTGCGTTGGAACAAGGGGCAGCGGAGCTGGCTGGACGCCCACAATGTCACCGCCGTGCTCGGCCTGCCCTATCACGCGATGATCACCTATACCGGGCTCATCACGCTGGTCACCATGTACATGCCGTGGCCGGTCCTGATGAATTATGCCAAGCCCGGCCAGTTCCTGGAGGTCGCATACGGCACGCCGGCGGAGGTCGCCGCCAGCGGCGTGCGGCGCCCGCTGGTCGCGATCGCGCCGCTGGTCCGCGATGCCGAGCGGCGGATGGGCGGACAGGCGACGCGGATCATCGTGCAGAATCCGGGCGATAGCGCGGCGCGCGTGACCGTCGCGCAGGGATCGCGCGGCGCGATCAGCGCGCGGACGCCCACCGTCACCTATGACGGCGCGACCGGTCGCTTCGTCGCCCAGACCGGCCAGGTCGCCTCGGCGATCGGGACGGCGGGCGTACTGCTTGGCCTGCATCTGGCGAGCTTTGCCGGACCCGCGCTGCGCTGGGCCTATTTCGTCATGGGGCTGACCGGCACGGCGATGGTGGGCACCGGCCTGCTGCTCTGGACCGCCAAGCGGCGCAAGCCCGGCGCGGCACCCTTTTTCGGACTCAAGCTGGCCGAACGGCTCAACATCGCGGTCATCGCGGCCTTCCCCAGCGGCATGGCGGCCTATCTGCTCGCCAATCGGCTGATCCCCGCCGGGATGGAGGGGCGCGCCGAGATGGAAGTGTCGGCGATGTTCTGGACCTGGGGCCTGCTCGCGCTCGCCCAGCTTGGCCTGCCCGCACGCCGCGCCTGGACGGCCCTGTTCGTCGTCGCCGCGCTGTGGAGCGCGATTCCGATCGTCAACGCGCTGACCACGTCGCGCTGGCTGGTCCCCGCGCTTCTCGATGGCGATCATCTGTTCGTCGCCTTCGACCTCGCCTGCCTCGCGATCGGGATCGGCTTCGCCGTCGCCGCGCGGGTCAGTGCGCGTCCCGCCGCCCGTACTCCCACCCGGACCCGCCGTACCCTGGAGGCCGCCCATGCTTGATACGATCGCGCTTTGCTTTGTCGGTTTCTGGCTGCTCGCCGCAGGCTCTTTTCGCCATGCCAAGGATGCGGGCACGCTGCACGATGCCCGGTTACGCGGTGGGCTGAAGCTGTTGGGCACGGCGGTGCTGCTGCTGGCGCTGTCGGGTTGCGGGACGCAGATCACGGGCGAGCGGATCGTGCGGCTGCTGGGCGCGGCGTCGATCGCCGGGATCGCGCTCAACCTGATCCTGTCGGTGCGCGCGGGCACGGCCTTCGCGCCCTTGCGCGCGGTCAACCGGCTTGCGGGTCGAACACGGACCAGCCGGTCCGCTGCACCAGCCGTTCGAGCGCCAGCGTACCAAGCTGCGAATTCCCGCGCGCGTTGAGGCCGGGCGACCAGACGGCGATCGAGGCACGGCCGGGCACGATCGCCAATATGCCGCCCCCCACCCCCGACTTGCCCGGCAGGCCGACGCGGAAGGCGAACTCGCCCGACCCGTCATAATGGCCGCAGCTCATCATCAGCGCATTGATCCGCCGCGCGCGCTGCGGTGACACGACCGAGCGCCCCGTCCCCGGATGGAGGCCCCGCGCCATCAGGTACCGCCCCGCCAGCGCCAGTTGCCGACAGTTCATGGCCAGCGCGCAAAAGTGGAAATAGACGCCTAGCACCCGCTCCACCGGATGGTGGAGATTGCCGAAGGCGCGCATATAATGCGCCAGCGCGTGGTTGCGGTGCCCCGTCTCCATCTCGGCCTGCGCGACGGCGGCGTCGATGACGATGTCCTCCTCCCCAGCCAGCGCACGGACGAAGCGCAGCATCTCGCCGATCGCCTCGCGCGGTTCGTATCCGCCGAGCAACACGTCCGCGACCACGATCGCGCCCGCATTGATGAACGGATTGCGCGGGATACCGCTTTCGGTCTCCAGCTGGACGATCGAGTTGAACGCCGTCCCCGATGGCTCGCGCCCCACGCGTCGCCATAGCTGGTCGCCGACCGCGCCCAGCGCCAGCGTGAGGGCGAAGACCTTGGAAATGCTCTGGATCGAAAAGCTTTCCTCCGCATCACCCGCCAGATGGCATTGCCCGTCCGCCTCGACGATGGCGATGCCGAAGCGGCGCGGGTCGATCCCCGCCAGCGCCGGAATATAGTCCGCCGGTTTGCCCCGGTCGGGCGCGTCCGCCATTTCGGCGGCGATATGGGCGACGATCGCGGACAGGTCCATGGTCCCGTCGTGCCGTGGGACCTTCCCTTTGTCGAGCGCCGCGAACCCGTCACAAACCGCAGCTAGGGAGCCGTCGCTTCCTCCCAAAGCACCGAAACGGACCGAAATCAGCATCATGCGCGATAGGGACACCACCCCGCCCGCCCCCGGTTTCTGGACGCTTGCCAGCGTCGAGGGATGGGAACGTTGTGCGATCCAGGGCGCCAAGTCGCTGCTGACCCTGTTCCTGGTGACCGATCTGCTGGTCCATACGGGCGGCGCGGTGCTGGGGCTTTCGACATTGCGCGGCTGGATCGAGGGGATGACCGGCGCGCATGGCGACATCGCCTTCGCCTCGCAACTTTACGGGCTTTACGGCGCGCTGACCTATCTGGTCCTGCCATTGGGCGGCTGGATCGCCGATCACAGCGGGCGGCGGCGGCCCGCCATGTATGCGGGCGCGGTGCTGATGGCGCTGGGGCTGCTGGCGCTGGCCAGCCGGTCCTGGGCGCTGCCCGGCCTGGCGCTGATGATCGGCGGCATCGGCCTGCTCAAGGGCAATCTGGCCGCCGAGGTGGGGACGTTGCGGGGCGCCTCGGGCGGGGAGCGGCTGTTCGCCGCCTATCTGGCGTTTCTCAACGGCGGCACGATGCTGGGGCCGCTGATCGGCGGCTGGATGGCGCTGAGGTTCGGGTTCGCCGCCGCCTTCGTCGCGATGGCAGGAACCATGGTCGCCGCGATCCTGACCCTGCGCGCCGTGCCGCCGGTCCAGCGCGAATCGGTGGCCATCGCCAAAGCCGGTGCCACCGACTGGCGGCGCGTGATCCCCGCCATCGTCGCGGTGACCTTATGCTTCTGCGCCTATGAGCAGTTGACCAACATGGTGCTGGTCTGGGCGGAGCAGCGGGTCGCGCTGTCGGTCGCGGGGATGGCGATACCGCCCAGTTGGCTGGCGGCGCTGGACGGGCTGTTCACCATCGCGCTGGCGCTGGGCGCCTATCGGCTCTGGCCGCATCTGGCGCGAAGGGACCGCGAACCACGCGCCACGCACAAGCTCGCCATGGGAGGCGTGGCGATGGCTCTCGCCTATGCGCTGCTCGCCGGGCTGTCGGGCGGCGGGGACGGGATCGGCCTGGGCGGTCCCCTGGTCGCGGTGCTACTGCTCGATATCGGCGTGGTGCTGGCCTGGCCCTCGGCGCTGGCGATCGTGACCACCGGGGCCCCCACGTCCCGGCGAGGCATGATGACCGGGCTCTTCTATCTCCACGGTTTCGTCGCGCATCTGGTGGTCGGCCAGTTGGGCACGCTCTATGCCCGCATGGCGCAACCGCATTTCTGGGCGATCCATCTCGGCCTCGCGCTCGCGGGGGCGGGCGTCGCGCTGCTGATCCCCCGCGCTCAGGCGACCACCACCTCCACCCCCGCCAGCGCGGCGGCATAGGCGGGCGACAGTTCCGCATCGGTCACCAGCATCGCCACATCGCCCAGCGCCGCGACCTGGATCGTGCCGGGCCGGTCGAATTTGCTCTGGTCCGCCGCGATCAGGGTGCGGCGCGACCGCGCGATCATCATCCGGCACACCGCCGCCTCGCCGCTGTGATAATCGGCAAAGCCATGGTCGAGATTGACCGACTCCACCGACAATATCGCCAGCGCGGGCGTGAACATCGCCAGATAGTCGCGCGCGGTGGCGTCGAAGCAGGCGCGATACTCATAATCCATCTCGCCGCCCGCCAGCATGACGCGATTGTCGTTGCGCCCACCCAGCTCGGCGGCCACCCCCACCGCGTTGGTGACGACGGTCAGCCCCTGATGATCGCGGAGCGCGCGCGCGACATAATGGCCGGTGGTGCTGGCATCGAGATAGATGGTCTGCCCATCCGCCACGAGTTGCGCGACGGCGGCGGCGATCCGCTGCTTGGCCTCGGCATGGCGTTGCAGCCGGGTGGCGAAGGAGCCCTCGGTCTCCACCTTGGCGATGCGCACCGCGCCATGCGCGCGGACGACCGCGCCGGACGCCTCCAGCACGCGCAACTCGCGCCGCACCGTCTCCTCGGACACCGACAGCGCCTTGGCCAGTTCGCCGATGCCGTGGAACCCGCCCTCCCCCAATAGCGCCACGATCTCGTGCTGGCGGCGCTGTCGCTTCATCATCGCTTTTCGGGCTCCTGTTATCGGCGCGATGCTAGTCGCCACCGCGTGTCGGTCAATCGCTCGTGGCATTCGGACAGAATCGCCACAGGCCGCACACAAAGACGCCGATGGCGCAAAGGCCATCGGCGCGAAGGGGCGATCCGGTGCCGGCTTGGGGCAGGCCCCGGATCGGGGGAGGGGTAAGGGGTCAGAAGGCGTAGGTCAGGTTGAGCATGTAGATGCGCCCCGTCTCGACATAGCCGCCCTTGCGGTCGTTCGAGAGATAGGCCTTGCGCTCGCTGGTCGTCGCCCAATAGCTGTGCTCGTTGAACAGGTTCTGCACCGAGGCACCGACGGTCAGCCCCGAGGGCAACGTATAGTTGACGATCAGGTTCGAGATGGTCGTCGGCTGGATATAGGTGTCCGGACGGCTGGAGCGCAGATCGTACAGCCGGTCGCCGGTATAGTTGTAGTTCCACTCCGCCGCGAACCCGCCATGGCTGTAGAACAGCGCGGCATTGTACATGACCTCTGGTGCCTGGGTCATGCGCTGCTGACGGTTCTGGCCGTTGACGAAGACGTTCGCCTGCGCCTTTTGCAGCGTGACGTTCGCCTGAAGCCCCAGCCCGTCGAGCAGACCCGGCAGCCCCTTCAGCGAATAGCGGCCGAAGAACTCGACGCCATAGATCTTGCCGGTGGCGTTGGTGGTCAGGCTCGACACCTCGACGCCGCCCTGCTGTTCCGACTGGGGATTGCCCCAGATATTATAGTCGCCGCCCGCATTGGTGGTGCCGGTCGCGAACAGGACGTGGTTCAGATCCTTGTAGAAGGGGCTGACCGAGAAGAAGTCGGTGCCCTGCCCCTTATATTCGACCGAGGCGTCGTAATTCCACGAGGTCTGGGCATCGAGGTTCGGATTGGGGATGAACACCCCCGTCACCTCCCCCAGATCGTTGCGCGACACGCTGGTCGGCCCCAGCAGCAGGTCGAAGGCCGGGCGCGAATAGCTCTTCCGGATCGAGGCGCGGACGACCAACGCGTCATTGGGCCGGTAATTGGCGATCACGCTCGGCAGCCACTGGTCGTAATTGCGCGACGAGGTCGCGAAACCGGCGGTGTTGCCCTGATCCTGCCAATAGGTGCCCTTGAACCGGTTATATTCGTAGCGGACGCCCGGCACGACCTGAAGGTCGCCGAATTGCAGCGTCGCCATGACATAGCCCGCCAGCCGGTTCTCGCGCCCGTCGAGGCGGTTCTCCTTCAGCTTGACCGGATCCAGCCCGGCGAGCTTGGGGGTGGAAAGCTGCGCCACCTGGTTCTCGATATAGTCGGTGTCGATCAGGAAGATCGGCACCTGCGCCGCGCCGTTCATGAAGCCGCCGAGCAACCGCCCCGGCAGCGAGGTCAATGCGGGGCCGGTCGCGGCATAGCGCGGCGAATTGCTGCCATCCGCATTGGGGAAGGTATATTGCAGCGCGCCGTCATCGCCCAGCGCATTGGCGTAGCGCTTGGCATCCTCGACCTTGGCGCCCGCAGCGATCGACACCAGGCCCTGATCGGCATGATGCCAGACCGTGTCGAACTGCCCCTCCAGGCGGCGTTCCCAGGTATTCTCGAACTGCTGGGTGACGTACCACTGCTTCAACTTGGACAGGTCGGTCAGATAGGCACGCGCCGCGTCGGTCAGCACCACCTGGGGCGCGGTACGGTCGCCGATCGAGGTGACCATGCGGTACGCCGCCGTACCGCTGTTGGTCGCGGTGCCGATATAGGGGCGGCCCGCGAAACCCGACTGGATGCGCAAGGGATAATCCTGCGACCCGCGCGAATAGGCGCCGTGATAGTCGAAGGTGAAATCGCCCGAGCGCGTCTGGCCGCCGACCTTGGTGGTCACCAGTTCCTGCTTGCTGTGTTCGGTACGGAAATAATGCGTCGCGGTCAGGCCGTAATCGGCGCGGAAGCCCGCCGCGTCATAAGAGCCGTTACCGGGGTTCGGATTGATCTGATCGGGCGCTAGGCTGGTCTGGCGCAGCGCGGTCTGGTCCATCCAGCTCTTCAGATTGTACCGGCCATAGGTGGAGTGCCAGTAAAGGTCGGTCCCCTCGCCCTTCCAGTCGAAATTCAGCGTGCCGCCCATCCGCTCGATGCGGTTGCGGAAGGACTGCCACTGCACGCCGCGCGGGAAGAGATTGTCCAGATTGTCGCGGATCATGCCGGGGATGTTGGTATTATACTTCTCCCAGTCGTGCTGCATCGCGGTCGACTCGCCCAGCACATGCTTCAGCCCGTAATAGGCCGAGGCATAGACGCCGAGATCGCCGAGACGCTGCGCCGTCTCCACCTGAACGGTTCCACCCCAGGGGTCCTGGCGACGCGCATCGGCGCGACCGGCGAGCTGGCCCTGAAGGCGGATCTGAGTGCGGTGGTTGGGCAGGTCGAACGCGGTGATCGGCACCATGTCGATGATGCCCGCAATCGCGTCGCCATCGAAGCGCGCGGTCGGCGCCTTGTCGACCCGCACCGTCTGGAGCGAAAAAGGCGAGAGCAGGTTCATCGAGATGGCGCGGGTGCGCGCATCGGTCTGCGCCAGCCGCACGCCGTCGAGCGAATAGGCATTGTACGAGGTGTCGAGACCCCGGATCGAGACATATTGCGCCTCGCCCGTCGCCGCCGCGTTGCGCGACTGGTCGACCGAGGAGCTGATGCCCGGCAGGCGGGTCAGCAGGTCGGCCAGATTCTGCTGCGGCTGGAGGCGCAGTTCCTCGCCCGACACGACGGTGGCTAGCGACTGGCTGCGAAGCTGTTCGTCCTGCGCATCGACGATCGCCTGGCGATGGCCCTTGACGACCACTTCCTCGCCGACCTGCGGGTCGGGTTCGGCCGTGGCGGGCTCGGCGACGATCGGCGCGACCGGATCGGCGGCCAGCGCCGGTCCGGCGATCAGAAAGGTGGCGGCAGTGCCGCACAACAGGCGCACGACATGCGCCCGCTTGAACGAAGCGGTCATGGAAATTCCCCCTGGAACAATCGTGATGGCGACGCCCCCCGGGCGCCTTCGATGGCCCCGCTAGGGAAGGGCTGTTACAATGCGATGACTTATTGACCGTTTTTTGATGACATTCCGAAATTCGGTCGTTCTTGGTGATGCCAGGCGGGAATGATCGAACCAATGTCACAGTTCTGACCCCGAAATTCGGCAGAGACGCCCCATGTCCGTCATGCCCGCCACCGCCCGCCGCCTTGCCCTGATGCTGGCACCGTTCCTCTTCTCCGCCATCGCCACGCCCGCCGCCGCGCGATCGGAGGATGTACCCAGGGGCATGACCCTGGACCGGGTGGTGATGCTGATGCGTCACGGCGTCCGCGCGCCGCTGGACGGCGAAGTGCCGCACGGCACGCGCACCGCCCGGCCCTGGCCCCTATGGTCCACCCCGGAAAGCGAGCTGACGCCGCGCGGTGCCGAAGCGCTGACGGTCGAGGCGCGCGCCGACCGGGCGGACTGGATCGCGCAAGGATTGCTCTTAGCGAAAGCCTGCCCCGCGCCCGGCACGGTGCGCATCCGCACCAACAGTTCGTCGCGCACCATCGCGAGCGGGGCGGCCTATGCCGAGGGGCTCACCCCCGGCTGCGCCCTGCCCGTCGAGCACGAGCCGATGGGACAGGTAGACCCGCTGTTCGAGCCGCTGCGCGCCCGCGCCACCCGCTTCGACGCGGCGGCGGCGGTGGCGGATATCGATCGCTTCACCGGCGGGATGGACGCGCTGGTCGCGCGGCACCGCGACGCGCTGCGCCTGCTCGACGCGGTGCTGGGTTGCGGCGATCCGGCGGGCTGCGATCCGGCGGGGCCGGCGCGGCTGACGCCGTCCGCCGATGGTCATGGCATCGACCTGACCGGCCCGATCCGCACCGCATCGGGCACCGCACAGGTGCTGCTGCTGCAATATGCTGAGGGGCTGTCGCCCTCTGTCGGGGGAGCGCCGGTCGATGGCGCGGTGCTGGCGCGACTGGGAGCGGTCCATGCCGCGCTGTTCGACGTCTATTCGCGCTCGCCCTATATGGCGGCGCACCAGTCGGCGGCGTTCGGGCGCCACATGATCGCCGCGCTGACCGAGGCGAAGGGGCCGAAGCTGGACATACTGGTCGGGCACGACACCAACGTCACCGCGCTGGCGGCGCTGCTCGGTTTCGATCTGGTCGCGCCGGGCTATGCGGTCAACGACGCGGCGCCGGGCGGCGCGATCCTGATCCGGCGCTGGCATGACCGGGCGGGCAAGCCTTTCGTCACCCTCGCCTATCGCACCCAGTCGCCCGAACAGATTCGCGCCCGGTCGAACGCCGTGACGGTGACGCCGGTGCGGGTGCCGGGGTGCCCGACGGACGCGCCCTGCCCGCTCGACCGGTTCGTCGCTCTGTTTGGGGACAAACTGCCGCGGCTTGCGGAATGATCGTTGCGCCAGTTCTCGTTACCGGGTGAAATTGCCGTCATCCGTCCACATGGACATGGACGTCGCGGGCCAATTGATCCAACGCGTTCCGACCGGGACACCCCTGTCGATATAATCTGAATCGGCAGGGCGACCGGAACGACGATTTGGAAGCTGTTGATGAGTCTGCACCTGATTCTTGTCGAGGACGACGAAGACTATGCGCAGGGGCTGGCCGCCGACCTGAAGGCGATGGGCCACCGGGTCGAACGCGCTGGTGACGGGCGACAGGCGCTCGCCGCGCTCGACCGCGAACAATATGATGCGGTAATCCTGGACCGGATGATGCCGCGCCTCGACGGGCTGTCGGTGGTCGAGACCCTGCGCGCGCGCGGGATCACCGTGCCGGTCATCATGCTGACCGCGCTGTCCATGGCATCGGACAAGGTCGATGGCTTGGAGGCGGGGGCCGACGACTATGTCGTCAAGCCGGTCGCCGCCGAGGAACTGGTCGCGCGCATCCATGCGGTGATGCGCGGTCGCCGCTGGATGGTCAGCGAAACCGACACGATCCGCGCGGGCGATATCGTGGTCAGCCCGACCAGCTTTCGCGCATGGCGCGGCGGCCAGCCGATCACGCTGGCCAATCTGGAACTCAAGCTGCTGGCCGAACTGGCGCGCCATGCCGGTGAGGTGCTGACCCGCGCCATGCTGATCGAGCGTGTCTGGGGCTATGATTTCGAGCCGGAGACCAACATCGTCGACGTCTATATCCGGCGGCTGCGCATGAAACTGACCGAACAGGGCGGCGCGGACCCGATCGAAACGGTGCGCGGGATCGGCTATTCGCTGAACCCATGATCGAACGCGCGATCCGGCGGATGAGCTTGCGCAGGTTGACCGCCTGCGTCCTGATCCTGTTCCTGATCGCGACGGTGGCGACCGGCATATCGATCCTGGCGGCCAACCGCGTCACCGTCGCGCGGCTGGTCGATCAGCGGATCGAGGCGATCGCCGAACTGGTGCTGGAACGCGATGCCGGGCAGGCCATGGTGCCGACATCCGAAATACGGGCCCGCATCGCCACCTTGTCGGGCGCGCGCGATACCGGCGATGTCGGCCTGCTGCTGCTCGATCCGGCGGGGCGGGCGTTGGGCGGCAACATCACGCTTCGCCGCCCCCTGCCACTGGGTCGATCCGACCTGCGCGAGCGGGACGGGATCATCGGCCTGTCGCATGGCCGCGCGTTGGTTCGCGAGGCGGGCGCGGGGCGGCGGCTGGTCGTGGTGGCGGAAACCGAGCCCTTCGACAGTTACCGCGCGACGCGCACCCGCATCTATCTGATCGGCTTCGGGTCGATCATCCTGATCGTGTTCGGCGGGATCATCGCCTTTTCCCTGCTGGTCAGCCGCCGGATCGGCGACCAGCGGCGCACGGTCGAGGCGATCATCGCAGGCAACATCCGCCACCGCGTGCCCGTCACCGGGTCGGACGACGAGTTCGACCGCCAGGCCGCCGCGTTCAACGGGATGCTCGACCGGATCGGCGAATTGATGGAGGGATTGCGCGGCGTCTCCAACGACATCGCGCACGATCTGCGCACCCCCCTCGCCCGGCTTCGCGGACAGGTGGCGCGGATCGCCCAGGAGGCGCACGACCCGGTTCAGGCCGAGCGCGCCTCCGCCGCGCTGGCGCAGTGCGACACGCTGCTCGCCATGTTCGCCGCGCTGCTGCGCATCGCCGAGATCGAGGCGGGGCACCGGCAGGCGGGCTTCGCGCCCATCGATCTGGCGGAGCTGGTCGAGGAGACCGCGACCATGATGATCCCCGTCGCCGAGGAGGCTGGACAGCGGCTGGGCGTCACCGCGACCGCGCGCCCGACCGCGTTCGTCGGCGACCGGCAGTTGCTGATCCAGGCGCTGGTCAACCTGATCGGCAATGCGATCAAATATGGTGCGCCGGGCGGCGCGATCCGCGTCGCGCTGGACGGAGCGGCGGGCGGCGTGACGTTGAGCGTCGCCGATGACGGCCCCGGCATCCCGCCCGAGCAGCGCGCCCGGGCGCTGCGCCGTTTCGGACGGCTCGATTCGTCGCGCGGACAGGCGGGGCACGGCCTCGGCCTGCCGCTGGTCGCCGCGATCACGCGGCTGCATCGCGGGCGGCTGGTGCTGGGCGATGCGGAACCGGGACTCCGGGTGTCCCTGATAATGCCCAGCCGCTAAAACGAATCGACATTCACTCTATTCCTCCCCTGGAAGGGGAGGTGGCAGGCCGAAGGCCTGACGGAGGGGTGTCCCGGCTTGCAAAAAACAGGGATTCCTCGCGACCAGGGACACCCCTCCACCATGCTGCGCATGGTCCCCCTCCCCTTGCAGGGGAGGAATGACTCCACGCGACAGGCCCCAAAAAAAGGGCCGCCCCGAAGGGCGGCCCGTCAGTTGGGGTATCGATCGGATCAGAAGCGGACCGTCCCCTCCAGACCGATGGTGCGGGGCGGGTTGAAGTTGCCGTAATCGCCCAGCGTCGTCGCGTTCGCCGCCGAGCGACGATAGATGAAGGTATTGTCGAGCAGGTTGCGGCTCCACAGCGAGATGGTCATCTTCGTGCCGTTCTCGGTCAGCGGCAGGTCGGCCAGCGCGATACGACCGTTCATCACGAAGGTCTTGTCGGTGCGGGTCGTCTCGTTCTGGAAGCTATAGGCCGGGTCGGCATAGTTGCCGTCCAGGTGGAAGCGCACCTTGGCGTCCGAACCGGGCAGCGGCACTTCGTAATCGACATAGGCCGAGGCGGCGTTGCGCGGCGTATAGACGACGAACACCTGGGTCAGCGCGTTGCCCAGGAACGGGTTCGGCGTGGCGGGCACGTTGGTATAGGTATAGGCATAGGACGCGCCGACCGTCATGCCCTCGACCGGATTGGTCGTGATATCGGCCTCGATCCCGCGAATCTTGGACGTGCCCGGCGCGTTGCGGGTTTCCTCGGTGTGCAGGTTGTAGGTCGGGCTCGACGGGTTGGTGTCGACATTGTCGAAGTCGATCTGCGTGCCCGTGCGATCCATGATGTACCCGGCCAGGTTCAGGCGGACGCGGCGGTCGAACAGGTCCATCTTCGACCCGATCTCATAGGCCTTGACCGCTTCGGGACCAAAGGCGGCGAAGGTCTGCGACCGGTCATTGGCACCGCCCGCGCGGTAGCCGGTCGAATATTTGGCATAGAGGTGCACGGTGTCGCTGGCGTCGAACGCCGCCGTCACCATCGGATCGAACCGGTTGTTGTCGAAGGTGAAGGGGAAGTTGGTCGACTTGCCCTGCACCAGATACAGCGTGCCGTTGCGCTTGTCGTGGGTGTAGCGACCGCCCAGCGTCAGGTGGAAGGCGTCGAAGCCCGCCGGCGTATAGGTGCCCTGCGCGAACGCCGCATAGCTATAGGCGCGCGCGAAGCTGCCCCGCTGGAGGAAGAACGACCCCGGTGCCCAGCCCTGGTTGCCCGAGCCGATGGTGCCCAGCGCGGTCTGCGACAGGATGGTGTAGCCGGTGCCGTCCGCATTCCACTGGTTGGTCGACGGGGTCGCGGCCTCTTCGCGGGCGTTTTCTGTGAAGTAGTAGAGGCCCGCGACGTAATCGAACTGCGGCACGCTGCCCACCGCCTGGAATTCCTGGCTGAACTGGTGCTGCTGCATGAAGGACAGGCTGTAGCGGCTGAACTTGCCGTTCGGCAGGAAGACGGTGCGGTGCGCGCCGCCCGAATTGTCCCACTGATCGGTGGTGACACCGCGCCATGCGGTGATCGAGCGCAGCTCCAGCCCGGGCGCGACGTCATAGTTCAGCTTGGCCGAGAAGCCGTGCGTCTTGTCGACGCTATATTGCTGCGGCACGCCGATATCGGCGGTCTTCATGCGGTTGTCGCCCGACACGACGACCAGCGGCGACAAGGGCGCGATGGTGCCAGCGGGCAGCTTGCCGCCATTGGCGTTGATCTGCGCGATCGTCGCGACGGGCAGGCCGCGCGGATTGTAGTTGATCAACTGGCTGTAGAAGGGCGTGTTCTCGTCCTTCGCCTGGTCATAGGACAACTCGGCCGAGAAGCCGTCGACCGGCTTCCACACGGCGGCGACATGGCCGCCGACGCGGTTGAACGCCCCCCAGCCCACGCTGCCGGGCAGCGGGTTCTTCACGAACGGGTTCTGGTGCTGGATCACGCCGTCGAGCTTGATCGCGATATTGTTGAATTCGGGCAGGTTGACGTGCGCGGCGGTGTTGTACGCGCCGTAATTGCCGAACCCGGCGGTCAGCGAGCCGCCGAATTTGCCGGTCGGCTTGGCGGTGACGATCGACAGCGCGCCGCCCTCGGTGTTGCGACCGAACAGCGTGCCCTGCGGCCCGCGCAGCACTTCGACGCGCTCGATGTCGAACAGCGCGGCGTTCAGGCCCTGCGAGCGGCCGATATAGACGCCGTCGAAATAGACGCCGACGCCGGTGTCACGCGCGGTCTGGTTCTGGTCGAAGGGGACGATGCCACGGATGCCGACGGTCAGCGCCGACTGGCGCGCCTCGAAGGTGGCGACGCGCAAGCTGGGCACGCTGCCGTCCGCTAGGTCGAGCAGGCTCTGGACGTGGCGGTCCTTGATCATCGCGGGGTCGATGACCGAGATCGCGATCGGCGTCTTCTGAAGGCTGGTCTCGCGCTTGGTCGCGGTGACCACGATTTCCTTCAGCTCGCCCGTATCGGCGGTCGGTTCCGCCGCAGCGGCCGCAGGAGCCGGATCGGCCGGCTTGGTGTCGGCCGCGAAAGCGGGAGCGCCCGCCAGCGCCAGAAGCGCGGCCCCGCCCAGCAGCGTCGCGCGAATGAAATTGGTCGTCATGATCGTAATTATCCCTATCCCCCGATCGACCTGTCAGGTCGTCGCTGGCCGCGCGGATAGGGGCGCTGAAAGAAGCTGGTGTTACCTTTCCATGACCTGCCGAGACTTGTTCATTTCATCTTGGTTTCATCTTGGGCGGCTGTACTTGGCGCGGGCGCACCGTAAGGCCCGCTTTGGCGCACCAATTCCATCTTTTGCGGCACGGTACCGATCTCGATTCCTTTCTCCCTCAGCGTCGAGAGGAGCGCGAACAACACGGCGCTGCGCGTGCCATAGGCGGCGCGCGGGCTGTCGACATGGGCGAAGCAGTTGAAATGGATGCGGCCGTCGATGATCGAGTCGATAAAGGCCTTGGGCGCCGGGTCGTCCAGCACCGCCGATTCCGCCGCGAAGGAATCCAGCACCGCCTTGCGCACCACGTCCGCATCTTCCTCGATCGGCACGGAAAACTGGATCTGAACCCGCCCCAGCGGCCCGGACAGCGTCTTGTTGAGCACCGACTTGGTGATCAGCTCGGAATTGGGGACGATCAGCGTCGAATGGTCGGCCAGTTCGATCTCGGTCGAGCGCACGCTAATCCGCTTGACGTCGCCCTCGTCGGTGCCGACCCGGATCAGGTCGCCGATCTTGATCGGCCGCTCGGCCAGCAGGATCAGGCCGGAGACGAAATTCTGGGTGATCGCCTGAAGGCCGAAACCGATGCCGACCGACAGGGCGGATAGCAGCAGCGCGATCCGCTCCACTCCGATGCCCAGCGATGCGAGCGCCCAGATGACCGCCAGCGCGATGCCGATATAGCGCGCGACCAGACTGATCGAATTGCGCCCCGACCCGTCCAGGTCGGTCGCGGGCAGGTAACGCTGCTCCAGCCAGCGCATGAAGATGCGCACCAGCCCCAGCCCGACGAAGAGCACGACCAGCCCCTGCAGGATCGCGCCGGGCGATATCCAGACATTGCCGACCTTGATCCCGTCGGCGACCGTGGCGAGCTGGTCGAAGATCGCCCCCGGATCGCCGCTCGCTCCGAAGGGCCTCAACAGCATCCCCAGCGCCAGCAGGACGAGCGCCAGCCGCACCACGCCCGACAGGATCAACCCGAACTGGTCGACCATGCTGCCGCGAATGCCCAGCCCACGGGTCAGGGTGATGCCGACCCTGCTGTCCCGCACGAAGACGGTGGTGGCGATATCGTCCGCCGCGACCAGCATCAGATAGAGCGCCGAGCCGAGCAGCACGGTCCAGCCGATCATCAGCGCGACGAACCAGCTGAACCAGATATAGCCGATGACCAGCGCCAGCCCGGCCACCCCCACCGCGATCCAGGCGAGCAGGGTCGCGACGCTCAGCCCCGCGCTGACGCCCGCATGGGTCGCCTCCTCGCTGGTGGCGCGGCGCGCGCGCAACTGGCCCAGCACGACCAGCGTCGCGACGATCAGCAACAGATGGAGCAGGGCCTCGGTCGCCTGGGTGGCGACCACCGCGCTGCGGCTGCTGCCGATCGCACCCTCGAACGACCCGATCATCGCGGTCGCGAAGGTCAGCAGCGTCAGCACCCAGGACAGCGGGCGCAGGCGGTTGGCCGTCTCGTCGTCGATCGGGGCGATCCGCCAGCTCGGCTGGCTCCGCATCAGGACCGCGCCGGTCACCGCCGCCGTGAAACCCGCCACGCCCGACGCAAAGACGAAACCGTCGAGCAAACTGGTCCAGCGTTGCGGCAACAATCCCGACCAGCGCAGCCCCTGAACGAAGATGAAGGCCGCCGCCAGCGGGCACAGCGTGCCGACCGCCACCCGCCAGAAGGTGTTGGCGGAGCGCCGCACCCGGCTGGGCGGCGCCTCCGCGATCAGGCGGCGCTGCGCCAGCCGATGCGCGCCCAGCCGAACCGGGCCGAGCAGCATGATCGCCAGTGCGAACCCGAGCAGCGCGTGCCACGGCACCCCACCGCGCCAGTGCTGCGCCACCTGTTCGCTGCCCTGTTTCAGGAACAGGCCGACACGGCGAAGGTCGCGCGGCGCCTGTTCCAGCACGATGCTCCAAAAGGCCGGGCTCAGCGGCGACGGCGTCTTGGAGGATAGTTTCTCGTTGAACCGCTCGGCCTGGCTGCGGTCGATCTCGTCGATCAACTGTCCCGCCTCCACACCCGCCAACCGCCCGCGCTTGATCGCGGCGTCGAGCGTCGAGCGCAGCGTCGACAGGCTCTTGCGCTGCGCCTGCAATTCCGGGGCCTCGACCTCGCCCGGCGTGGCGGTGCCCAGACCCGTGATCCGCGCATTGACCAGCGCCAGTTGCTCGGTCAGGTCGGCGACCGCCTGCGTCGTCGCGTCCTGCGCCCCCTGTGCCCGCTCGCGCAGCGCGCGGCGGTCGTCGTCATCGACCTGGGCATCCAGCGCCCGGTCGACCGACCGCACATCCACCTCGGCCTGGGCGATGCGGGTGGTGGCCTCCGCCGCCGGATTGCCCTGTGCCGACACGGGCGCCGCCATGGCGGTCAGCGCGATCAGGGCCGTCACGAACGCCGTCACCCATAGAGCGAGCCGGGCCCGAATGGCGGTTCGTGGAAGGGCGGGCGACGACGGAAGAGCTCGGGGCATGAAACGGGCCGTAAATTGCTGACTCCCGGCTCATAGCTTCCCGCACCCCGTCCGACGAGGGGGAAGCTGCGGGGACCGACGACCACGGCCCGCCCGCTTCGATTGTCACCTCATCCGGTTTCGGGTGTATCGGGGAGCCCGCAAGCACTGGGATCGTTGGAGAAGCTCGGGATTTTTCTGCGCATGACGGATTTGGCATCGATGAACGGGCAATCACCCCCACCCGCGCCGTCCGCCCCGACGCCCCAGGGCCCGGTGCACCGCGATGCGCATGTGCTGGCCGGGATCAACCGCATCCTTCAGGAAGCGCTGCGCGCCTCCACCGAGGAGGAACTGGGTCGACTGTGCCTGGAGGTGGCGGAGGACCTGACCGGAGCGGAATTCAGCTTCTTCGGCGAACGGGGCCCATCGCACGACCGGCTGGATCATATCGCGATCAGCGAGCGCGGCTGGGCCGCCTATGGCGGCGACGATCCCGATTACAGCGAGCGACAGCTCCCCAACGGCATGAAGATCCACGGCATCTTCGGCCAGGTGATCCTTCAGAATCGTAGCCTGATCGTCAACGATCCCGCCAGCCATCCCGACCGGGTGGGCACGCCCGACGGGCATCCGGGGCTGCGCAACTTCCTGGGCGTGCCGCTGCGCCGCGATGGCGAGACCTTCGCGATGTTCGCCCTCGGCAACCACCCGACCGGCTTCACCGAACGCGAACTGGCGATCGCCGAGGAACTGGCCCCCGCCATCGTCCAGGCGCTCCTGCGCAAACGTGCCGAGGTCGCCTCCCGCGCCAGCGAGCGCCGCCTGCTGTCGCTGATCGAGGGGATACCGCAACTGGTCTGGACCGCGACGCGCGACGGCCAATGGACCTGGGCCAGCGCGCAATGGGTGGCGATGACCGGCCTGTCGGTCGAGGAGAGCCTGGGCGACGGCTGGCTGGCCGCCGTCCATCCCGACGACCGGGACGCCGCGCGCCGTTTCTGGGAAAGCGCGAGCGAGAATGGCGATCTGGCGATGGAGGGGCGGCTGCGCGATGGCGAGACCGGCCGCTATCGCTGGTTCAAGACGCGCGCGACGCCGGTGCATGACGATCATGGCCGGGTGGTCGAATGGTTCGGCACCTCGACCGACATCGACACGCTGCGCCGCCTGCGCGAACGGCAGGAGACGCTGGTCGCCGAGTTGCAGCACCGGGTGCGCAACATCCTGACCATCGTCCGGTCGATCTTCACCCGCACGGTCGAAAGCGGCGGTCCGATCGACGAGATCGCGGACCATTTCCGCGGGCGGCTCGACTCGCTGGCGCGGACGCAGGTCGTCGCGACCCAGACGCGATCGGGCAAGATCGACCTGGAAAACCTGATCCGCGACGAGCTGCTGGGCGTCGGCGCGATCGAGGACGAAAGGCTGTCGATCGAGGGGCCGGACGTGGCCCTGCCCGCCGATACCGCCGAGTCAATCGGGCTGGCGATCCATGAATTGACCACCAATGCGCTCAAATACGGGGCGCTGCGCCACCCCGCCGGCAGGCTGACCATCGCATGGGGAATCGAACATAAATCAAATAATAAATGTGAACTGATTGTAAAATGGGATGAAACAGGTGTACCAGCAATGCCGGTCCCACCCGTACGCCAGGGATTCGGGACCGAGTTGATCCGTGAGGCTTTGCCCTATGGGCTGGGTGCGCGGACCAGACTGGAATTTCGCGGTGGCGGCGTGCTGTGCGTGGTATCCCTGCCATGGAGCGCGGACGACACCGATCCTGTGAACCGGAGCGCCGAGGGATGAGTCAGCCATCACCGCTCGCCGACAAGCGGATTCTTGTGGTCGAGGATGAATATTTCATCGCCCGCGACCTGGAACGGGCCCTGCGCGCCGCCGATGCGATCGTGGTCGGTCCGGTGGCGACCCTCGAACAGGGGCTGGACCTGGCCGAGACCCAGGTGCTCGACGCCGCCGTGCTGGACGTCAACCTGTCGGGCGAGCGCGCCTTCGAGATCGCCGACCGCCTGTCCGCGCGCGACGTACCCTGGACCTTCCTGACCGGCTATGACGAATGGGCGTTGCCGGCCCCCTATCGCTCCGCCTCGATCGTCGCCAAGCCGTTTCAGGCCGACCGCGTCGTTCGCGCGATCGGGGCGCTGATGCCCGACAAAGGATGCGCATGACCCCTGCTACCGCCGCTTCGGCCGCTTCGCCCGAGACCGTGGCCGCCGCCGCGATCCGCCGGTTGTCCGCGCTGTCGCCGCTCGACGCGGGGGACCTGGCGGTGCTGGGCCGGGCCGCCGAAAGGGCGCGGACCTATCCGGTGCGGCACAGCTTCCTGACCATCGGTCGTCCCGTCGCGGAGCCGTTGCTGGTCCTGCAGGGCTGGGCGGCGCGCGTTCGCATCCTGCCCGATGGGCGGCGGCAGTTCATGAGCTTCTACCTGCCCGGCGAAGTGATCGGGACGACGCGCCATGCCACGCCGATCGCCTCGGCCACGGTGGTGTCGCTGACCGAGTGCACGGTCTGCACCGCGCCCACCGCCACGCCTGGCTCTTCGCTGGAACAGGCCTATGCGATCGGCGAGGCGCTGGACGAGGCCTATCTGCTGGGTCATGTGGTCCAGCTCGGGCGGCTCAATGCGCAGGAGCGGATCGGCGACTTCCTGCTGGAAATCTATGAGCGGCTGTCGCTCGCCGGGCTGACCGTGGGCGGCAGTTTCGAGATGCCGCTGACCCAGGAAATGCTGGCCGACGCGCTGGGGCTGACCCCGGTCCATGTCAACCGGATGATCCAGCAGGCGCGGCGTGACGGCGAGTTGATGTGGAAGTCGGGCCGCGTCCTGCTACGCGATCCCGAACGCACCGCGCGGACCATCGGTCGCTTCAGCCCGCAGGTCACCGGCCAGCAGACCCCGCTCGACGAGCATTCCGCGCAATATGGCGACTGACTCCGCCCCCGCTTAAGGGGCACCCGGCGGGCATCCCCTGCGTCGGTCCTGACAGGCCATCGCCCCCTTCCGGCGGAATTTGGTCGCCCATCCGCTATTTTTGACCGATTCCTGATCGACTTGGCGCCTTTCACGGTAACGTCATCAAATTTTCGCCAAGCTGACACTCAGCCCACCTAACGCCCCCGCCGAACCGGCAAGACGGCCGATGGGGGATTTATCAAATGCTTACGTTCCGCAGCCTGTTGAAGGCATCGGCCTCGCTCATTCTCGCGACCGGCCCGCTGGCCGCTCATGCGCAGGACACCAGCGCCGCAGCCGCCGCCTCGCCGCAGGCCGCCGAAAGCAGCGACGGCCAGGGCGAGGAGATCGTCGTCAACGGCACCTATGCGCGCAGCCTGGCGGCGGGCATCGAGACCAAGCGCCGCGCAGCGTACGGCGTCGACTCGATCAGCTCGACCGATATCGGCAAGTTCCCGACCCAGAACGTCGCCGAGGCGCTGCAACTCGTTCCCGGCGTCGCGATCACCCGCCCGCGCGGTGAGGGCCTGTATGTCAGCGTCCGTGGCTTGGGTCCGCAGTTCCAGAACACGCTGATGAACGGCCGCACCATCGCGCTCAACGATCTGATCGAGAATGGCGGCGCGGCGGGGCGTCAGTTCCGCTTCGAGATGCTGCCCGCGGAGTTCACCTCCAGCATCGACGTGGTGAAGACGCCGACTGCCGACATGAGCGAGGGCGCGCTGGGCGGCAATATCGACGTGAAGACCTTCCGCCCGCTGGAGGTCGGCAACAAGACGACCGTCAACATGCGCGGCACCTATACCAGCCAGACCAAGGATGTCCGCCCCAACGTCACCGTGCTGACCAGCGCGAAGAACGGCGACGGCACCTTCGGCATCCTGGCGGGCGCGCAATATTGGGGCAAGACGGTCCGCAACGACCGGTTCATGAATTTCGGCTGGCTGACCGACCGCTACACGGCGGCGAACAAGGGCGGCATCCCGGCCGGGCTCTACTCGCCCACCCGCACCCGCCCCACCGTCGAGACCGAGGATCGCAAGCGCATCTCCGGCATCGTCTCCGCCCAGTGGCAACCCACCCCCGAATTGCAGACCACGCTGGACGTGATCGCGACGCGGCTCGACGTTGCCTATGACGAGTTCGGCCTGGACATCTATCCCGATGACGGCGGCACGGCGGGCGGCCCTCCGTCGGCGATCCAGCCGGGCTATACGGTGGTCGGCGACACGATCACCAAGGCGACGATCAACAATGTCCGCTTCATGGGCACGCGCGAATACAGCCTGAATCGCCACGACCTGCTGACCGTGGGGCTGAAGCAGACCTGGAACCCGGATCGCTGGCATGTCGCCGCCAACGTCAACTGGTCGGCGGCGCACAGCTATCACCCTGATTACCGCACCGGCACGGTGCGCAGCCGCGCCTATTTCATCGCGCCGCTGACCTATGACGCGTCGGCCGGCTATCAGACCATGCCGACCTTCACCACGCCGGTCGATGTCTCCAACCCGGCCAATTACAAGCTGTTCCAGTTCAACATCGCACCCAAGGACAGCAAGGACTGGGACTTCTTCTCGCGCCTGGACGTTGGGCACGATTTCGACGGCTTCCTGTCGAAACTGCAGGCGGGCGGCGAATATCATTGGCGCAAGCGCGACTATTTCCGCCGCGACTACCTGATCGACACCGCGACCAACCAGCCGCTGACCAATCTGGGCGCGGGCGCCTATCAGCAACTGCCCTATGACGACTTCCTGTCGGGCGTGGGCGGTAATGCCTTCCGCAACTGGCTGGTGCCGGTGACGGCGGCCTATGTCGGCAATTTCTTCACCCCCGCCATCCAGGCGCAGCCGATCACCAATGGCGACCGTCGTTCCTCCTTCGTCGTGACCGAGAAGATCGCCGCCGCCTATCTCCGCGCCGATTATCAGTTCGATGCGGGCCAGGTGCCGGTCAGCGGCAATCTGGGCGTCCGCTATGTCCATACCGACCAGGTGGCAAGCGGCACCCTGACCGCGGGCAGCGTCGCGACGCCGGTCAGCTATCCGAAGACGTTCAACAACGTCCTGCCCAGCTTCAACCTGCGCGCCGACCTGAGCCCCAAGCTCGTCGGTCGCCTGGCCGCCAGCCGGGTGCTGACCCGTCCCAACGTCACCGACACCGCGCCGCGCATCACCGTGTCGACCGACGCCCCCACCGCCAGCGGCGGCAACCCGCAGCTCGTCCCCTTCCTCGCCACCCAGTTCGACGGATCGCTGGAATGGTATTTCGCCCCCTCGGGGATGCTGTCGGGCGCGGTCTTCTATAAGGCGATGGACGATTACATCACCCAGTCGAACACCGAGATCAACATTCCGGGTCGCGGCACCGTCCGCCTCTCCAGCTCGGTGAACGGCGGCAATGCCAAGGTGTACGGCGCGGAGGCGGCCTATAGCCAGGTCTTCACCTTCCTGCCCAAGCCCTTCGACGGCTTCGGCGTGCAGGGCTCCTACACCCATACCGAAGTGCAGGCCGACTACACGGCGGGGTCGCGGACCATCAAGGATCAGCTGATCGGCCTGTCGAAGAACAGCTTCAACCTGGTCGGCTTCTACGACAAGGGGCCGCTGTCGGCGCGCCTCTCCTATGTCTGGCGCGACAAGTACCTGTCGAGCACGGGCAGCACGGTGCAGGCGCCGACCTATGTCGCGGCCTTCGGTTCGCTCGACGGCCAGTTGTCGGTGCGCGCCGCCGAGAATCTGACGCTCAGCCTGGAGGGCATCAACATCGCGGGCGCGCGCCAGAACACGTACAACGACAACGACCTGCGCTTCGGCGAGATCAACTATTATGGCCGGACGATCCTGTTCGGCATCCGGGCGGAGTTCTGATGAAGGTCTTCCTCACCCTGGCGGCGGTCCTCGCGACCGCCGCCGCCCCGACGCCGCGAGCGTCCCTGCGGATGAACGACATCCAGGTCGTCGGTTCGCACAACAGCTATAAGAAGCGGATCGCGCCCGCCGTCTTCGCGGCGCAGGAACAGCGCGATCCCAAGCTGGCCGCCGCGCTGGATTACGATCACCTGACCCTGGCGCAGCAGCTCGACCGGGGCGTACGCCAACTGGAGATCGACATCTTCGCCGACCCGCAAGGCGGTCGCTTCGCGCATCCGATGGGCGAAAAACTGGCCAAGGCCGCGGGCGAGCAGACCGGCTTCGACGAAGCCGCGATGATGAAGCCGGGCTTCAAGGTCTTCCACATCCCCGAGGTCGATTACCGCTCCTGCGGCACCTTCAAGCAGTGCCTTGCCCAGATCGACGCCTGGTCGCGCGCGCATCCGCGCCACCTGCCGATCATGGTGACGATCAACGCCGCCGACCGGCCGATCAACAAGCCCGGCGTCACCGATCCCCTGCCGCTGACCGCGCCGCTGCTCGACGCGCTGGACGGCGAAATTCGCGACGTGCTGACGCCGAACCGGATCATCACCCCCGATGACGTGCGCGGCAACGCCGCCACGTTGCGTGAGGCGGTGACCACCAAGGGCTGGCCGACGCTGGAGAGCGCGCGGGGCAAGATCTACTTCGTGCTCGACACGCCGTCGGACGTGTCCGACCTTTACCGCGCGGGGCATCCTTCGCTGAAGGGACGGGCGATCTTCGGCTGGTACGACACCGACCAGCCCGAAGCCTCGGTCGAGATCGTCGGCGATCCACGCACCGACGGCGCGAAGATCAAGGAATGGGTGAAACAGGGCTTCATCGTCCGCACCCGCACCGATGCCGACACGGTCGAAGCCCGCAAGAACGACCACGCCCGCCAGCAGGCCGCGATCGACAGCGGCGCGCAGGCGGTATCGACCGACTATTATCCCGGCGCGCCGACGCGGGGGTGGAACAAGGGCTTCACCGTGACACTGCCCGGCGGGGTGATGGAACGCTGCAACCCGGTGACGCAGCCTGCAGGGTGCAGGCTGCGGTAAGCAATCCTCCCCGCTCGCGAGGGGGTGGCAGACCGAAGGCCTGACGGAGGGGGGCTTCCACAGAGGTCGACCTTGGTGGCACGCCCCCTCCACCATGCTCCGCATGGTCCCCCTCCCCGTACCGGGGAGGATAAGTGACCATCCACTGAACGCCTTTTCACCTCCGGGCAAGCCGGGGTTCAGCCTCATTTCGCCAAATTGCGCCCAAGAAGCCCGCGCCCATCCGATCGGCGCATGGCGGAGACGGATGGCGGCATGGCGCGTATCGCATCCTGGCTGATCATGGCTCCGGCGCTGTTGGCGGCGGTGCCCGCCCGTGCCACCGACGCCGCGCGCGAGGCGCGATGGGCCGAACGGCTCGGATGGGGACCGTCCGCTGCGCCGGATACCGGCCCCGCTGCGGGCAGCGACGCCTGGCTGCGGCACCAGCTGGACGACCGGCCCGATCCCCTGCCCCCGGCGGTACAGGCGCGGATCGATGCAATGCGCATCTCGCGCGAACCCGTCGCCGCGCTGGTGGTCGAAACCGACGCGATGCAGCGCGACTTCAAGGCGATCGCCGATCCCGAGCAGAAAAAGGCCGCGCGTCAGGCCTATCAGCAGGCGATGAACGCGCTCGCCGACGAGGCGCGCGAACGCTTCATCCTGCGCGCGCTCTATTCCCCCGACCAGTTGCGCGAGCGGATGACCTGGTTCTGGTTCAACCATTTCAACGTCCAGGCGGGCAAGCGCGACATCCGCGCGATGGTCGGCGATTATGAGGAGACGATCCGCGCCCATGCGCTGGGCCGGTATCGCGACCTGCTGGAGGCGACGCTGCGCCACCCGGCGATGCTGCGCTATCTGGACAATGACCAGAACGCCAAAGGCAAGATCAACGAGAATTACGCGCGCGAGATCATGGAGCTGCACTCCATGGGCGTCGGCTCGGGATACAGTCAGCAGGACGTGCAGGAACTGGCGCGTATCCTGACCGGCGTCGGGGTCAGCCAGAAACCCGACGCCCCCAATCTCAAGCCCGAGCTTCAACCGCTCTACCAGCGCGCCGGGCTGTTCGAGTTCAACCCGGCCCGCCACGATTTCGGCACCAAGCATTTCCTAGGGCACGAGATCAAGGGATCGGGCTTCGCCGAGGTCGAGCAGGCGCTGGACCTGATCGCGGACAGCCCGGCGACTGCGCATCATGTGTCGTTGCGGATCGCGACCTATTTCATGGGCGACACGCCGCCGCCCACGTTGGTCGATCTGATGGCGGCGAAGTTCCGCCAGAGCCATGGCGACATCGCCGAAGTGTTGCGCACCATGATCCGCTCGCGCGAATTCGGCGGCCCTGCCACCGGCGGGTTCAAGAAGCCGGTCGGCTATACCCTGTCGGCGGTACGGCTCGCCTATGGCGACCGGGACGTCACCAATGCCAGGCCAATCGTCAACTGGATGCGCCAGATGGGCGAAGGGCTGTACGACCATGAGACGCCTGACGGCTATGACCTGTCCAGCGCCGCCTGGTCGGGGCCGGGGCAGATGGCGACGCGCTTCGACATCGCGCGGCAGATCGGCGGCGGCGCGGCGCGGCTGTTCCAGTCGCCCGACGCCGCCCCCGATGCGCCGCCGCCGCCATCCCCACCACCCCCGTTGAAGGACTCGCCCGTCATCGCCGCACGCATGGCGACGCTGGGCAAGCCGACGCTCGCCGCGCTCGGTCAGGCGCGATCCCCGGCGGAGTGGAACAGCCTGTATTTCTCCTCACCCGAATTCATGCACCGATAGGAGGATCGCATGAGGATGCCCCATATCCATCGCCGTGACCTGCTGATCGGCGCCGCCGCCATGGCTCCGATGGTGATGGCGGGCCGCGCCTTCGCCGCACCGCAGGCGGCCAGCCGGTTGCTGGTCGTGTTCCTGCGCGGTGCCTATGACGCGGTGAACATCGTGGTGCCGAGCACCAGCGACTTCTACCGCCAGTCGCGCCCGACCATCGCGCTGCCCAAACCGAACCCGGCCGACCCCAATGCGCCGCTGCCACTGGACGCCGATTGGGCGCTGCACCCGGCGCTGAAGGACTCGATCCTGCCGCTCTGGCAGGCGAAGCAGATCGCCTTCGTGCCCTTTGCGGGCACCGACGATATGAGCCGCAGCCATTTCGAGACCCAGGACACGATCGAGCTGGGCCAGCCGGTCGGCGGACACCGCGACTATGGCTCGGGCTTCATGGCGCGGCTGGCCGATATCCTGGGCACCGGCGAGCGGCCGATCGCCTTCACCGACCAGCTGCCACTCTGCTTCCGGGGCGGGGAGGACCCGATCCCCAATCTGGCGCTCGCCAATGTCGGCAAGCCGATCGACCAGCGCCAGGCCACGCTGATCCAGAGCATGTATGCCGGGCATCCCGACCTCGCCCGCTCGGTCAGCGAGGGCTTCACCGTGCGCGACACGGTCTACAAGACGCTGGATCAGGAGATGAAGGCCGCCAGCCGGGGCGCGGTATCGGCCAAAGGCTTCGCGCTGTCGGCGCAGCGGATCGGCACGCTGATGCGCGACCGGTTCAACCTGGCCTTCGTCGATGTCGGCGGCTGGGATACCCATGTAAATCAGGGCGGCGCGACCGGTTACCTGGCCGACCGGATCGGCGATCTCGGGCGCGGGCTGGCCGGGTTTGCCGCGGCGATCGGGCCGGAGGCGTGGCGCAGTACCACCGTCGTCGTCATGTCGGAGTTCGGCCGCACCTTCCGCGAAAATGGCGACCGGGGCACCGATCACGGCCATGGCAGCATCTATTGGGTGATGGGCGGCGGCGTGTCGGGCGGGCGGATGGCGGGGGAGCAGGTCGCCCTGTCCGCCGCCACGCTCAACCAGAATCGCGACCTGCCCGTACTGACCGACTACCGTGCGCTGATCGGCGGGCTGGTCGGGCGGCAGTTCGGCCTGTCAGCCAGCCGCCTGGCGCCGCTGTTCCCCGACAGCCGCACGACCGATCTGCGCCTGATCTGACAGGACCCCGGCACGCTCGCGAATATCGCCGAGCACATCGTCCAGCGTCAGCGCGGCGAGCTTGTCCTCCAGCGCCTCGCGCACCGGGGTCAGCATCGTCTCCAGGCTGGCGGTGATGTGCCGGTCGATCATCCCCTCGCCATCGGGCGGCTGGCGGTGAAAGGCAAAGAAGTTGCGGTCCTCCACCGCTTGATACACCTCCACCAGCCGGATATCGGCGGAGGACTTGGCCAGCATCGCGCCACCGCGATTGCCCAGTTGCGACCGGGTCAGCCCCGCCGCCGCCAGCCGCAGCAGCAGCGCGCGGACCACCGCCGCGTTGGAATTGACGCTGACCGCGATATCTTCGGAGCGCAGCGGCGTGTCGCCATGCTCGGCCATCAGGGCGAGCATATGCAGCGAGACGACAAAACGGGTGCTGGTCGGCAACTCTCAACGCTCCTTTTCACGCTCCCGGCGCGGCCGCGTCAACCGCAACGGCCATGGATCGGCATCGTCCGCATGAATGGATCATGGCGGCTTTTCTATTACTGATCCATGTTATTTTTCATAATCTTATTTCGTTAACGTTCCAGGGTTGAAACGTATCCGAAGAATTTTCGATCATGATGGGTCGGATGCGTGCCCTTCGCGACGGCCGAAGCCCGCGATTTCAGCGCGGCTTGGCGGAGGCGAGGCGGATCTCGAACAATTCCGGCCAGTTCTTGCCCGTCACATAGATACGGCGCTTCGCCCGGTCATAGGCGATGCCGTTGGGCACCGAATCCCGGTCGGTCAGGCCGACCCGGTTCACCAGGTCGCTGAGGTCGACCACGCCCGCCACCACGCCGGTCGCCGGGTCGATCCGCACGATATAGGGCGTCATCCAGACATTGGCCCAGATTTGCCCGTCGATATATTCCAGCTCGTTGAGATACTTCAGCGGCCGGCCATTGACCGTCACGTCCAGCGTCCGCGCGACCTTCATCGTCTTCGGGTCGAGGAAACGCAGCCGGGGCGTGCCGTCCGACAGGATAATGTGATGCCCGTCATCGGTCATCGCCCAGCCTTCGCCGTCATAGCGCCACTCGCCGATGCGCTTCAGCGCGGGGCGGGTCCAGCGAAAGCCGCGACCGCCATGCCAGGTGACGCTGCGCAATTCGGGGCCCCAGGCGACGATCCCCTCGCCGAACAGCCCGTCGGGCACGGTCGCCTGGCGCAGCGTCTTGCCGGTGGCGAGATCGACCTGGCGGATGATGCTCTGCCCCTCGCGCCCCGTGCTTTCGTACATCGCGCCGTCCGCGATCAGCAGCCCTTCGGTGAAGGCAGTGGTATCGTGCGGATAGGCCTGGACCAGTTCGGGCTTCTCGACCGGCGCGGGCGCAGGGGCCTGTTGCGCCGCGGCGGGCAGCGCCAGGACGAGCGCCAGCGGCAGGACGAACCGGATCACAGTGTGCGCACCAGTCGCGCGACCCGCGCGATCCAGGCGGGTGCAGGCACCGTCACCCCCGCCGTCCCCGGCTCCAGCGGCAACAGGTGGAGCGCGTCGGGCAGCACGGCGGCAAGCCGCGCGAAGACATAGCCACCGGCGGGGCGGGGTACGAGGATATCGCGATTCATGGCCTGGCTGAATCTATCCGGCCCCAGCGGCTCGCACCAGAGTTCATCGCCCGCGCGGTAATCGCCGATCGCGCCCGTGACCGTCACCGCCATCATTCCCGGCGTCGCACAGGGCGGGGAGACGACCCGCGCACTGCGCGGCGCCACCGCCCCGCGCGGCCCCAGCAACGCGGCGACCGGCAGGGTCTCGCGCACCGGCAGCGTCACCAGATCGGTCGTGGTACAGCCCAGGGCGGCGGCGATCCGGTTGAGCCAGGGTAGCGATACGGTGCGCGTTCCCATTTCCAGCCGCCCGATCGTCTGCGGCGTGGTGGGCGGGGAACAGGCGCGTGCGACATCGTCCAGCGTCATGCCCTTGGCGCGGCGCACCTCGCGGATCGCGGTGATCATCGCCCTCTCCCCTTCCAACCGTCTCGTCCGTGGCTGTCCTACAGCCATCCCGGCTTGGCAAGTCCCGGGCCAGCCCCATGGGTGGCGAAGCGGGACAGTCTCGTTTAAGCGACGCCTTGTCTTGGAATGCCGGAAGGAGCCCCGCGATGCGGTTCGCGATCGTCAAATGCCATGGGTCGGGCAACGACTTTCCGATGATCGACGCGCGCGACCTGTCGCTGAGCGACGGGGAATGGGCGGGTGTCGCCCGTGCACTCGCCGATCGCAAGGGGCCGGTCGGCGGTGACGGCCTGTTGCTGCTGGTCCCCGGCGACGACCGCGCCGCGTTCGGCATGGTGATGCGCAACAGCGACGGCAGCGAGGCCGAAACCTGCCTCAACGGCGTCCGCTGCGTCGCGCGGGCGGGGTTCGAGGCGCTGGGGATCGACGCCGCGACCGTCCGGTTGAAGACCTCGCACGCCGAAGCCGTTCGCGATGCCGAACTGTCGCCGGGCGTCTATACGGTGCGCGAAACGGCGGGGCCGGCGGGGCTGTCCACCGCCGCCTGGCCGATCCATGGCGCGCCGGAACGGCTGGTCGACGCGGTGCTGCCCATGCTGGACGAAGCCCGCCGCTTCACTGCCGTCACCATGCCCAATCCCCATCTCGTCCATTTCGTCGACCAGGTGGACGAGGCCGAGCTCGTCCGCCTGGGCCGGATGTGCGAAGCCGCGCCCGACTGGCTGCCCAACCGGGCCAATGTGTCTTTCGTCGAGCTGCGCGGCGACGCGCTGTTCGTCCGGACCTTCGAGCGCGGCGTCGGCCTGACCGATAGCTGCGGCAGCGCGATGGCGGCCTCCACCTATGCCGCCTGCCTGACCGGACGGATCGCTTGGGACCGCCCGACGGTGGTGTTCAATCGGGGCGGCCTGGTCCGTGCCTTTGCGGGGCAGGACGGAATGGTCACGCTGTCGGGCAACGCCACCTATGAATGGGCGGGGTCGGTCTCGGTCGATCTGGCGGCCGAGACGGCCGGCGACCTGATGGTCGAACGGCGCTTTCCCGACGAGATCGCCGCCTGGGATGCCGCCAAGCGGGGGTGAGCCGGGCTGTCGGTTTTCGGCAAGGGCGGGATATGGCGTGTGACGGCGCTCAGGCTGAACGGGGTTTGGGGCTAAATCCGCCCCGTGGAAGCCGCTGCCCCACAATACCCCGCTCCGTTCGCGCCGAGCGAAGTCGAAGCGCATGGTTCACCCCTCGCAACGCATTGCGGAAGCGAAGCGTTGACCCGTCATGCTTCCCGTTCGCCGCCAGATCGCCGACCAGATACGTGACGTGGTCGGTTCCCGCGCGCTCGACCTGACGCGGCCGCCGGGGGATGACGGCCTGTTCGGGCCGGGCTCGGCGACATGGGCGGTGCATGGCGATTTCACCGCGATGATGGCGGGCGGGATCGCGTCGCTGCTCGTCCAGATGCTCCACCCCGCTGCGCTGGCGGGGGTGTGGGACCATTCCAATTTCCGCCGCGACATGGCCGGGCGGCTGCGGCGGACGGCAGGGTTCATCTCGGTCACCACCTATGGCTCGACCGACGCGGCCGAGGCGATGATCGCCCGCGTCCGGCAGGTTCACGACCGGGTCGGCGGCACCCTGCCCGATGGCACGCCCTATAGCGCCAATGACCCGCATCTGCTGACCTTCGTCCACGCCGCCGAGGTGGACAGCTTCCTGCGCGCGCATCGCACTTATCGCGATCCAGATTTCTCCGACGCGCAGGCCGACCGCTATCTAGCGGAGATGGCGACGATCGCATACCGGCTGGGCGCGAAGAACGTGCCGGAGGATCGGCATCACCTCGCGCGGTTCCTCGATTCGATCCGGGCGGAACTGCGCGTCGATGCGCGCACCCGCACGGTCGCGCGTACCCTGCTCAACCAGCCCGCCCCCAGCCCCGCGTTGGCGCCGGTCGCGACTTGGCTGACCCAGGCCGGGATCGCCCTGCTGCCCGACTGGGCGGCGCGATTGCACGGGCTGGAAGGCCCCGCTGCGATCCGCCCGGCGATCCGCGCGGGCACCCGGCGGCTGGGCGGCGCGATCCGCTGGGCCCTGGCGGGCTGAGCGGACGCTATTCGAGGGGGCGAAGAAGCCGCGTTGCTGCGCCCCCGCCCATCCCCTTACATCGTCCCCAGCCGTCGGATCGCGTCGAGATAACCGCGCATCCCGTCCAGCGCATAGGGGGTCAGCATCATGAAGGCGCGGCGGCGGTCGACCGGGTCGGGCTGGCGCGCGAACAGGCCCGCCTCGGTCATCTTGCCGATCCAGCGCAGCGCGGTCGTGGGCGCGACGGCGGCGGCGATGCACAGGCTGGAGACCGACACCCGCGTGCCCTCCAGACTGGCGGCGTACAGATCGAGCAACATGTCCCAGGCTGGTTCCTCGAACAGCCCCGAGCCGAAAAAGCCGTCCCGCAACCGCCGGGCCCGGATCATCCGGCGCACCAGTTCGGCGTCGCCCGGTTGCGCGCGGGCCGGCGTCGCATGAAAGCTCTGGTGCCGATCGCCGACACCGCCGCGCCGGCTTTCCTCTTCCTGCACCGACAGCCGCGCCAGCGCCTCGGCGATCCGCGCGACCTCGGCGTTCAGCCGCCGCAGCCGTTCGGACTCGCCTTCACGGAAATGAGCGTGCAGCAACGAGGCGGCGCTGTTGCTCGCCCCCGCGACCGCCAGCGCGGCGACCAGTTCGGTCTGGCTGGCGTCGCACAGCATCGCGACGCGCGGCCCCAGCAGCATCGCGGCGACCAGGTCGATCTCCGCCGTCGCCAGACTGACCACGATGGGCAGGTCGAGCGCGGTCGCCACCGCGTCGATCCGGGCGAGCGCGATCTCCATCGCGTCCGCATCCGCCCCATGCGTATCGACCAGCAATAGCGGACGGCCCGCCTGTTGGCCGATTTCATCGGCGACCGCGGCCCATGCGATCGTGCGCAGAACCCGCCCCCCGGCCTGCTGCACCGCATCGCTCGCCGCTGCGGAAAGCGCCGGTGCGCTGATCACCACGACCCCAAAACCACCCCCGTAAAGCTCTTGTCCGTTCACCCTCGTCCCCTGCGGCCTTCCCATCGCAGGCCCGTAGATCGCCCCGATCTCACGGACCTAGCGTATGTATCACTACGACACACGGTGCCATTGATCTAGCAACTGGAGCGGCATTCGGGGGGCTGCGTCAGTCCGAATCGGACTCTTAGCCGAGGGCCTTGACGATTTCCTCGACCATCTTCTTGGCATCGGCCAACAGCATCATGGTATTGTCGCGATAAAACAGTTCGTTATCGACCCCGGCATAGCCGACGCCGCCCATCGACCGCTTGATGAAGAGCACCGTCTTGGCCTTTTCGACGTCGAGCACGGGCATGCCGTAAATGGGCGACGAGCGGTCGGTCTTGGCCGCCGGGTTGGTCACGTCGTTCGCGCCGATGACGAAGGCGACATCGGTCTGGGCGAATTCGGCGTTGATGTCCTCCAGCTCGAACACCTCGTCATAGGGGACGTTCGCCTCGGCCAGCAGGACGTTCATATGGCCGGGCATCCGGCCCGCGACCGGGTGGATGGCGTATTTGACGCGGACGCCTTCCTTCTTGAGAAGGTCGCCCATCTCACGCAGGACATGCTGCGCCTGGGCCACCGCCATGCCGTAACCGGGGACGATCACGACCTGTTCGGCCTGGCTCATCAGGAAGGCCGCATCCTCGGCACTGCCGCGCTTCCACGGCCGGTCGACCGCCGCGCCGCCGCCCGCACTTCCCGCATCGCTCGCGCCGAAGCCGCCCGCGATCACGCTGACGAAACTGCGGTTCATCGCCCGGCACATGATATAGGACAGGATCGCGCCCGAGCTGCCGACGAGCGCGCCGGTGATGATCATCGCGCTGTTGTGCAGGGTGAAGCCCATCGCCGCCGCCGCCCAGCCCGAATAGCTGTTCAGCATCGACACCACGACCGGCATGTCCGCCCCGCCGATGGGAATGATCAGCAGGAAGCCGATGGCGAAGGACAATAGGGTGATCGTCCAGAAAATCCACGGCGCCTGATCGCGGGTGAACATCGCGACCAGGATGACGATCGCCCCCAGGATGCCGAGGTTCAGCGCATGGCGCCCCGGCAGCAGGATCGGCTTGCCCCCCATATTGCCGTTGAGCTTCAGGAAGGCGATGACGGAGCCCGAAAAGGTGATCGCGCCGATGGCGACGCCCAGCGCCATCTCGACCCGGCTGACGACATGGATGCTGGCAAAGGGCTGGCCGATCATCGGCACCACCATGTCGGCGATGTCGAACGCGACCGGGTTGAGGAAGGCGGCCCCGGCGACCGCGACGGCGGCGAGCCCGACCAGCGAGTGGAAGGCGGCGACGAGCTGCGGCATGGCGGTCATCGCGATACGGCGCGCGGTGGTGATACCTATAGCCGCGCCCAGACCGATGGCGGCGAGAATTTCCGCGACCGCAATCCAGTCGACGCCTTGATCGTCGAAGTTGCGGCTCCCCTCCGGCAGACCAAAGGGCACATGCGTGACCAGGGTGGTGATGACGGCAATAGCCATGCCCGCCATGCCGAAGCGATTGCCCCGCTGGCTGGTCGTCGGACTCGACAGCCCCCGCAGCGCCAGGATGAAGCACACCCCCGCGACCAGATAGGCAAGCGAAACCCAGGGACTGGGAGGGAGCGCATTCACTCCCCCGATGGTCCCGGTGGACAGCGCAGGCGGCATGGGTGCGATCACGAGCGCTTCTCCTTCTTGCGGTACATGGCGAGCATCCGCTGCGTCACCGCGAATCCGCCGAAGATGTTGATGCTCGCCAGCACCACCGCGCCCAGCCCCAGCCACTTGGCGACGCCCGACCCCGTCGCCCCCGACGTTGCCGCCGAAGCGATCAGCGCGCCGACGATGATGACCGAGGAAATGGCGTTGGTGACGGCCATCAACGGCGTGTGCAGCGCGGGCGTCACCGACCAGACGACATAATAGCCGACGAAACACGCCAGCACGAAGACCGACAGGATCGATATGAAGTCCATGCTATTCCTCCCCGGAATGACGGCTGGCGGCAGTACTTACGATATGCCGGGTGACGCCTTCGATGTTCTTTTGGATGTCGATCGCCGCGATGCGCAATGTGCCCAGGCCACGCTCGGCAAACCAGCCGTCCCGCACTGCATCGCGCACGGGTCGATTGCCACGGCTATGCGCTTCGCTATCGACTTCGATGACTAGGCGGGCTTCGTGACAATAAAAGTCGGCGATGTACGGGCCTGATGGGTGCTGACGTCGGAATTTGAAACCGCCTGGCCGTTCGCGCAAAACCTTCCACAGGGTGAGTTCAGGCGGCGACATTCCTTGCCGTAACACCCGCGCCCGATCGCCAATCGCTCCATCGCCTTGCAACACTCTAATTCCTCCCCTGGAAGGGGAGGTGGCAGGCCGAAGGCCTGACGGAGGGGTATAGCGCTATCGAGAGGGGGACACCCCTCCGACGCGCTACGCGCGCCACCTCCCCTTGCAGGGGAGGAATAGCGGTCACGACTGCAACCTCGGGTTCACAACCTGTCCACCCCGCGTCAGCCGGATCGCGTCGCCGATCTCGGCGTCCAGCACCGGCCGGCCGGCCTCCTTGTCCCAAAAGGCCGCGAGGAAATTGTGCAAATTGCGCGCGAACAGCGCCGAGGCGTCCGCCGCCAGGCGGCCCGCCATGTTGCGGTGGCCGATGATCGTGACGCCGTGGCGCTGGACGACCTGGCCCGCCACCGCGCCTTCGACATTGCCACCGGCCTCCACCGCCAGGTCGACGATCACGCTGCCGGGGCGCATCGTCGCGACCTGTGCATCGGTCACCAGGCGCGGTGCGGGGCGGCCGGGGATCAGCGCGGTGGTGATGACGATGTCCTGCTTGGCGATATGCCCGGCGACCAGTTCGGCTTGCGCGGCGCGATAGGCTTCGCTCGTCTCCCCGGCATAGCCGCCCGCGCCTTCCCCCTCGATCCCCTCGACGCCTTCGACAAAGACCGGCTTGGCCCCCAGCGACTGGATCTGCTCGCGCGTGGCGGAGCGGACGTCGGTGGCGGAGACCTGCGCCCCCAACCGCCGCGCGGTCGCGATCGCCTGGAGCCCGGCCACCCCCACGCCCATCACGAAGACGCGCGCCGCCGGGATGGTGCCCGCCGCCGTCATCATCATCGGAAAGGCGCGGCCATACGCGTTCGCCGCCTCCAGCACCGCCTTGTACCCGGCCAGGTTGGACTGGGACGAGAGGATGTCCATCGACTGGGCGCGGGTGATGCGCGGCATCCAGTCCATCGCCAGCGCCTCCAGCCCCGCCGCCGCATAGGCCGCCACCGCCTCGCCGCGTCGAAAGGGGTCGAACGCCGCGACCACCCAGGCCCCCGGCGCAGCCCCCGACAGCGTGTCGGCATCGGGCGCCTGCACCGCCAACACGATCTCCGCGCCCGCCAGCACCTCGGCCCGCGCGCCGACATGCGCCCCCGCCTGTTCATAGTCGGCGTCGGCGATCCCCGCGCCCGCCCCGGCGCCGCGCTCGACCGCCAGCGTCGCGCCCAGCGCGATCAGCTTGCGCACCGTCTCCGGCGTGGCGGCGACGCGGGCTTCGCCGGATGCCGTTTCGCGTAGCGCCGCGATGCGCACGCCCATGGCGTCAGGCGATCAGCCAGAGGACGATCGCCACCAACAGGGCGACGACCACCGATCCCCATTTGAGCATGTTGATCAGCAATCCGTAGGTGGCGACATGCGCCTTCATCTCGCCGGTGCCGGTGTCATTGGCCGCCATGATCCTCACCTCCGCTATCGGCCCGTGGCGGTCGCTCCCGCCGTCATGACCTTGTATCCAAGCTTATTCACCGGGGCAGAGGGATCAACCCCGAAACGTTCGACTCCAAACCCCGAATCGCGCACAGTCGCGCAGTTCAGGGGATGGAAAGACATCTTTAATCATACTGGCCCATCACTGTCCCGATTTAAGGCAGATTTTAACATTGTTGCGCTATAGCGCCGCAATCAGGGGTTATGGGACGAGATATGACGCGCAACGGCCAACGTTTGCTGCTGCTGATCGACGACGAACCTGCGCAGCGCCGGCTGATCGCGGCTTTGGCGCAGCGTGGCGGCTGGCGCACCCTGTTCGCCACCGATGCGGATATGGCGGCGTCCGTCCTGGGTTCGGCGCAGGGGCGCGAGCTCGATGCCGTCTTGATCGACCATTGGGCGCCGGGCACCGATGCCACCCAGTTGATCGCCGATTGCCACAGGCTGCGTCCCGAACTCCCCATCCTCATGCTGACCGCCAACGAGTCGGTGGCGCAGGCGGTGGCGGCGATGCGCGCGGGGGCCACCGATTTCCTGGTCAAGCCGCTGGCCCCCGAACGGCTGCTCGCCGCGCTGGAGGCCTGTGTCGCGGGCCAGACCAGCGGCGAGCTTCGCCCGCTGACCGAGAAGATTCCCGCCCTCCTCGCCTTTGACGAGATCGTCGGCGATGCACCCGAGTTCCGCGCGGCGCTGGCCATCGCGGCCAAGGCCGCCCGGGCGCGGGTGGCCGTGCTGATCGAGGGCGAGGGCGGCGTCGGCAAGGAATCGCTGGCCGAGGCGATCCATGTCGCCTCCCCCCGCGCCGAACGGGCGATGATCCGGGTCAATTGCGCCGCGACCGCGACCAATCTGCTCGACAGCATCATCTTCGGTCATGAGGAGGGCGCCTTCGCCGGTGCCTTCGAACGGCGCATCGGCAAGATGGTCGAGGCGGACGGATCGACCCTGTTCCTCGACGAAGTCTCCGGCATGCCGCCCGAAACCCAGGCGCGGCTGCTCGACATGCTGCAGACCGGCACCATCGTCCCGCTGGGCGGCCGCCATGCGCGCGAGGTCGATGTGCGCATCATCGCCGCGACCGATGGCCGCCTGCTGGAGGCGGTCGAGGCGGGGCGGTTCCGCGAAGACCTGTATTACAAGCTCAATGTCGTCCATGTCGCCGTGCCCGCGCTGCGCGACCGGGCGGAGGACATTCCCGCGCTGACCCGCCACCTTCTGGGCCGGATCGCGCAACAGCCGGGCCTGCGCGCGCTGGACATCACCGACGACGCGCTGGACCTGCTGCGCCGCTATGACTGGCCGGGCAATGTCCGCCAGTTGCAGAATGCGCTCTTCCGCGCCGCGGTGCTGTGCGAGGGCGATGCCCTGACCACCGCCGATTTCCCGCAGATCGCCTCGCTGGGCGACCGCCCCTCGGTCGGCAGCGCGACGGTGGGAGCGACGCATAGCGGCGGGATCAACCTGTTCCGCCCCGACGGCAATCTCCGCCCGCTGGAGGATATCGAGGCCGACGTGATCCGCCTGGCGATCAGCCATTATCGCGGGCGCATGACCGAAGTGGCGCGGCGGCTGGGGATCGGCCGCTCGACGCTCTACCGCAAGCTGGGCGAACTCGGGATCGACAACGCGGCCTGAAGCCGCCCCGCCGACCTTACCAGAGCACCCCGTCGACCGGCTTCATCGGTTCGGGCGCAGGATCGCCGATCGCCTGGAGCAGATCGATCTCGATCGTCCGGCACATCGCGCTCAGCGGCAGGTCGTGGACCGTGTCGGAAAAGGGATCGACCAGATCGTCGCCGATTTGAAGCGCAGCCAGGAACATCAGCCCCGCGATCGACGAACCGACCGGCGTGGCGAAACCCAAGGTCTCGACCAGCCCGATCGGCAGCAGCACGCAGAACAGCCGCGTGAAGAAGGCGGGGATGAAGCGATACTGGTTGGGCAGCGGCGTGTTCTTCAGCCGCTCCATGCCGCCTTGCGAGTTGGCGATGTCGACCAGCACCGCCTCCATCTGCGTCTGCTGGATGGTGTCGATCCATCCCTTTTTCTGCGCGTCGGCGATCCGGCGACCCGTGCCGTCGAGCAGGCCGTTGGCGGTATTGGTCCGCCGCAGCGCGGGCTCCGCCTCACCCTGCGACAGGAAGCGCAACACTTCGCCGTCGACGGGCTGTTTGCGCAACTGACAGCGCAGCGCGTTTACATAGGCGATCTGGCGCAGCACGATCGAGCGCTTCAGGTCGTGCCCCTCGGGATCGGGCAGGAAGTTGCGGGCGCTACGCGCGATATTGCGCGAGGCGTTGATCATCAGCCCCCAAAGCTGCCGCCCCTCCCACCAGCGCTGATAGGCCGAATTGGTGCGGAACCCCAGGAACAGCGCCAGCGCGGTACCGAACAGGGTCAGCGGCAACGACGGCGCCTTGAACGGCAGGACATAATAGGCGACCGTGACGATCACGTCCCAGATGAACAGCCCCACCAGCGGCCGCCAGACCTCGGCAATGATGATGCGGGTACGGGGTACGGCATCGACGATCAAATCAGGTCTCCCTCATGCGGTCCGGCAAATGTTCCAGGGCGCAGCAACGCCCCAAATCTTCGATTGGATGCGCCCCCGAAATAATAGTGCGGTGCAGCGAGAAAAGCCCCGGACGCACCGGGAAACGAAACATTACGAAGATACCGGGAAGCCGGGCGCCGAGGGCACGGGATGACGATCGGCCAAGTATTTCTATCCTCGCGCTTGCCCCAGGGCCGATCGACATTCATGTTACGGCTTCTTCCCTCACCCCTGGACAGGGAAGAGGGTTAGCGGAGCTTGCCAGCCTGCTGGCTAGCGCAGCTTGGGTGAGGGGTTGAGCGAGCCACAGGCTCGCGCGCTCTCCGCGCGCTCACCCCTCACCCAGCTCCGACTAAGCCTTTGCTTTCGCAAAGACCAAGTCTGCGCAACCCTCTCCCCTCAGAGAGGGGCGAGGGAAAAGAAGGGCATATCTGAATGTCGATCCGACCTGGCCATCCGGAGCAGGAGCGGGTTTGCAGGCGACTGGGCCGCGCGTGACCGCTTGCCCGCTTCCGCCACGACAGGCATGGCGGATCCATGACCGCGCCTTCCCCGCCCCGCATCCTGATCGTCGCCGGTTCCGATTCCGGGGGCGGCGCGGGGATTCAGGCGGATATCAAGACCGTCGCGATGCTGGGCGGCCATCCGATGACCGCGATCACCGCGATCACCGCGCAGAACACGCTGGGCGTGCAGGGCGTGCATCCCGTACCTACCGAGATGGTGATGGCGCAGATCGACAGCGTGCTGGCCGATATCGGCGCGGACGCGGTCAAGATCGGGATGATCGGATCGGCGCGGACCGCCCATGCGCTGGCCGACCGGCTGGAAGCGCTGGACCTGCCGGTGGTGTTCGATCCGGTGATGATCGCAACCAGCGGCTCGGTCCTGGCGGACGATGATGTCATCGCCGCCTTTCGCCGCTTCCTGGCGCTGGCGACCTTGTCCACGCCCAACCTGCCGGAACTCGCCGCGCTGGGTGGCGAGGCGATGGTCCGGCCCCAGACGCGCGCCCTACTGGTCAAGGGCGGGCATGGCGAGGGGCCCGTGATCGAAGATAGACTGGTCGAGGCGGATGGCGAGCAGCGATGGCAGCATCCTCGGCTCGACACCCGCTCGACCCATGGCACCGGCTGCACGCTGGCGAGCGCGATCGCGACGGGGCTGGGCCAGGGTATGACACTGGCCGACGCGGTGGACCGCGCCATCGCCTTCGTCCAGGCCGCGCTCGCCGCCGCACCGGGGCTGGGCCGGGGCCATGGGCCGATGGGACATGGGATGGGGATGGTCCCCTTCTATCACCTGCTCGCCGCGATCAGCCGCGAAGGCTGGGACGCCGCCGCCTTCGCCGCGCGTTGGGGGTGATCCGATCCTCCCCACTCGTGGGGAGGTGGCAGCCCGAAGGGCTGACGGAGGGGGGCTTCCTCATAGGATGTCCGCTGTGGAACGCCCCCCTCCACCATGCTGCGCATGGTCCCCCCTCCCCGTGCCGGGGAGGAATCTTGTCGGCACGCGCCCTCCGCGATAAAGCCGCCCACCATGGTCGACATCGGTTTCCCCACACCCTTATGCGGCGTGGATGAGGCGGGGCGCGGGCCGCTGGCGGGGCCGGTGGTCGCCGCCGCCGTCATCCTGCCGGAGCGCGATTGCCCCCCGGGCATCAACGACTCCAAGAAGCTGACCGAAAAGACCCGCGCGCGACTGTGCGCCGAAATTCGTGGCTGTGCGGTGGTCGGGGTCGGCATCGTCCACCCGGAGGAGATCGACCGGCTCAACATCTATTGGGCGACGATGAAGGCGATGACGCTGGCGGTCGATGCGGTGGTGGAAGCGCTGGGGTGTCACCCCGCCCATGTGCTGGTCGACGGCAACCGCCTGCCCAAATGGGGTTATGCCGCGACTCCGATCGTCGGCGGCGATGCCAAGTCGCTGGCGATCGGTGCCGCCTCGATCGTCGCCAAGCATGTCCGCGACGAGGTGATGATCGCCGCAGCTCAGGAGTGGCCGGCTTATGGATGGCACAGCAACAAGGGCTATGGCTCGGCGACGCATCTGGCGGCGCTGCGCGAACATGGCCCGACGCCGCTCCACCGCCGCAGCTTCGCGCCCGTGGCGCAATGTTACCTGGACCTCTAATTCCTCCCCGAGCTTTGCTTGGGGAGGATTTGGCGGTGAATTGAGTCACCGCCGCAACACCCACACTCCCTTGGGGGCAAAGTTATCCACAGCCCCAATATCTGCCACATGATCGCAATATGTGGCCGAATCTGGCGGAATCCCGCGAGTCGCGCCTGCGAATCGCCTCTTGACGACCGACTCGTTCCGGGTGGATGCGAGGGCTCGAGGGTAGAAGGAACGGTTAACGATGGGGGTCATCCAAACGATGACGCGGCCGGTATCGGCACACCGCGAAAGCGACCTGCCGCTGAACCAGATCGTGATGGGCGACTGTATCGCGGCACTCCGCTCGCTGCCCGACAAGTCGGTCGACATGGTCTTCGCCGACCCGCCCTACAACCTGCAACTCGGCGGCGAGCTGTTCCGCCCCGATGGCAGCCATGTCGATGCCGTCACCGACGCCTGGGACAAGTTCGACACCTTCGCCGCCTACGACGCCTTCACCCGCGCGTGGCTGGCCGAATGCTACCGGGTGCTCAAGGACAATGGCTCGCTCTGGGTGATCGGCAGCTATCACAACATCTTCCGCGTCGGGACCGCAGTGCAGGATCTGGGCTTCTGGATTCTCAACGACATCATCTGGCGCAAGTCCAACCCCATGCCCAATTTCAAGGGCACCCGCTTCACCAACGCGCACGAAACGCTGATCTGGGCATCGAAGGGCGAGAAGGCGAAATACACCTTCAACTATCGCTCGATGAAGACGCTGAACGACGAGATCCAGATGCGCTCGGACTGGGAATTCCCCATCTGCGGCGGTCAGGAAAGGCTGAAGAAGGACGGGCACAAGGTCCACCCGACCCAGAAGCCGGAAGCGCTGCTCTATCGCATCCTGCTGGCCTGCACCCGGCCGGGCGATGTGGTGGCGGACCCGTTCTTCGGCACCGGCACGACCGGCGCGGTCGCCAAGCGGCTGGGTCGCCAGTGGATCGGCATCGAGCGCGAGCCCACCTATTGCGCCGCCGCGATCGAGCGGATCGAGGCCGCCCTGCCCCTGGACGAAAGCGCACTGGCGACGATGCAAAGCCCCAAGGCGCAGCCCAAGGTCGCGTTCGGGACGCTGGTGGAGAATGGGTATCTGGCGCCCGGCATGCCGTTGATGGATGCCAAGCGCAAATGGCGCGCGACGGTGCGGGCGGACGGCTCGCTCCTGTCCGAATGCGGGCAGGCGGGGTCGATCCACCGGCTGGGCTCGGTGTTGCAGAACCGGCCGACCTGCAATGGCTGGACCTTCTGGCATTACGAGATGGAGGGGGCGTTGAAGCCGATCGACGCGATGCGCCAGAACTGGTTGCTGGCGACGCAGCCGTAACATGATCCTCCCCGGCACGGGGAGGTGGCAGGCCGTAGGCCTGACGGAGGGGGGCTTCCTCATGGATGTCCTTGGCGGCACGCCCCCGTCCACCACCGCTTCGCGGCGGTCCCCCCTCCCCGCGCCGGGGAGGATTTTAGGAACCATCCCCATGCAGCTCCGCCCCGTCCAGTTCGTAGACACGCCCGTGGGGCTGGAGGACGGCAGCGTCGCCCGGCTCGCCGGCGGGATGCAGTGGTTCGCGGCCTATGAGGTTCGCGAAGGCCCATCCCGCAGGATCGTCCCCGTCGCCCGGTTCCAGCAGGAACTGGGTCGCTCCCCCCGTGCCGAGGCGCTTCACGCCGCCTTCACCGCCCCCCGCTCGCCCTGGATCATGGGCGAGCGGACACTCCGCTTCGACCAGCCCCAGGTTGCGGCGATCCTGAACGTCACCCCCGACAGCTTCTCCGATGGCGGCAAGCATGTCGGCGACCCGGCGGCTGCGGCGGACAGCGGCATGGCGATGGCCGCCCTGGGTGCTGCCGTCATCGACCTGGGCGGCGAGTCCACCCGCCCCGGTGCGGCTCCCGTCTGGGAAGGCGATGAGATCGCCCGCACCGCGCCCGTCATCGAGCGACTGGCCAGGGGCGGCGCGCTGGTGTCGATCGACACACGCAAGGCCGCCGTCATGGAGGCGGCCCTCGCGGCGGGCGCGGGGATCGTCAACGATGTCGCTGCGCTCCTGTGGGACGATCGCGCGCTGGAGGTGGTGGCCAGGGCGGGCTGCCCGGTCATCCTGATGCACTCGCCCGACCCGGCCAAGGGGGGGCATGGCCGGTTCGGCTATGGGGACGTGCTGACCGAGGTCTTCGACTGGCTGGAGGCACGGGTCGCAGCGGTCGCGGCGGCGGGTGTCCCCCGCTCGCACATCATGGTCGATCCCGGCATCGGCTTCGGCAAGTCGCTGGCCGACAATCTGGCGCTCATCAATGGCTTGGCGATCTTCCACGGCCTGGGCTGCCCGATCATGCTGGGGGCCAGCCGCAAGCGGATGATCGGCGCGCTGTCGGGCGAAGCGCCGGTCGATGCGCGGCTCGGCGGCTCGCTGGCGCTGGCGCTGAAGGGCGCGGAAGCGGGCGTGCAACTGATCCGCGTGCACGACGTGGCCGAGACGGTGCAGGCGCTGCATGTCTGGCGGGGCCTGCGCGACCGCGCCCTGATGGGATAAGCCCCTCGCTTTTCGAGGCCCGAACGCCCAAATAGGGGCGATGCAGCGTCCCCAGCCCCAGATCATCCGCGTCATCGACCTGGAGACCACCGGACAGGCCCCGCCCACGCACGGCGTGTGCGAGATCGGCTGGCAGGACGTGGCACTTGGCAGGGACGGCCGCTGGGAGTTGGAGGGCGAGGGCGGCAGCATCCTGGTCAATCCCGGTCGCCCCATCCCGCCGATCACCCAGGCGATCCACCATATCCTGGACGAGCAGGTCGCCGACGCGCCTTGGTGGCACGACGTCGCGCGCCGCGTGCTCGACCCCTGGCCCCGCCGCCTGGCGCTGGCGGCGCACCGGGCGGATTTCGAGCAGCAATATTGCACCCCGGCCATGACCCAGTCGGCCGACTGGATCTGCACCTGGAAATGCGCGCTGCGGCTGTGGCCCGACAGCCCCAGCTTCTCCAACCAGGTGCTGCGTTACTGGCGCAAGCCCGAGGGGTTGGTGCATGAGCGCGGCCTACCCATCCACCGCGCCTTTCCCGACGCCTATGTCACCGCGCACCATCTGCGCGACCAGTTGAACGAGGCGAGCCTGGCCCAACTCCTCGAATGGTCGCGCAACCCCGGCCTGTTGCCGCGCGTCCGCTATGGCCCCGATCGTGGCAAGGACTGGCGCGAGATCGACGAGGAGTCGCTGATCGGCTTCCTCAGCGATCGCGATCCCGATGTCCGCTTCACTGCCGAGACTGAAATGGCGCGGCGGCGCGGCGGCGGCCATGTCGGGCGCCCCAGCCCGCAGGAATTGTTGCTGTAACCCGCACGCAACGCCGCTGGTAACGCTACTCATCCTTCGATAAGGCGTGTGTTATGCAGGGGTTGAGTAACGCGTCCACCGGCGCAAATCCCATCGGCCGTATCCTGATCGCCACCATGGCGACGGGATTTCTGGCGCTGCTGATCGCGGCCATCGCGGCGGCCTATGCCATTCGGCAGGACAATCGGCATAGCGACTGGGTCGTCCACACCTATCGCGTCGAAACCGCGCTGGTCGAGGCGCGGCGGCTGGCCGAACAGCAGGAGACGGCGCGGCGCGGCTATATGCTGGCGGGCAGCCCCGCCTTTCTGGCCAATTTCGATCGGGCGCACGACGCGCTGATCCCGCAACTGGCCGAGCTTCGCCGCCTGACCGCCGACAATGTGCGGCAGCACGCGCCGATGCGGGCGGTGATCCAGCGTCTGGCCGAGCTGGAAACCGTGCAGCGCGAAACCAACCAACTGGTCCAGGAGGGGCGCGGCGCAGAGGCGCTGCGACGGTTCCGGGCCGATAGCGGCCTTCAGCGTATGCAGAAGCTGCGCGAGGTGTTCGAGGCCATGGCGCGCGAGGAACGCCGCCTGCTGGCGCGACGCGACGCCGAGCAGATGGCCAGCCGCCGCACCTTCTCGGTCGTCGTCGGCATCGCGGCGCTGCTGTTCGCACTGGTCACGATCGTGTCGTTCCTGACCGTCCGCCGCTATACCCGCGACCTGCAACAGTCGCGCGTCGCGCTGGCGGATCTCAACGCCACGCTGGAGGAACAGGTCAAGGAGCGCACCGCCGACCTGGCCCTGGCGAACGAAGAGATTCAGCGCTTCGCCTATATCGTCAGCCACGACCTGCGCTCGCCCCTGGTCAACGTCATGGGCTTCACGGCCGAACTGTCCGCCGCGACCCAGCCGCTGTCCCAGCTGATCGACCGGGCCGAGGCGGAAGCGCCGCATATCGTGACCGAGGAGGCGCGCCTGGCCGCGCGCGAGGACCTGCCCGAAGCGATCGGCTTCATCCGCACCTCGACCGCCAAGATGGACCGGTTGATCAACGCCATCCTGAAGCTCAGCCGCGAGGGGCGCCGCGTCCTGGCGCCCGAGATGATCGCGCTCGACCAACTGGTCGAACAGATCACTGATTCGATCCGCCACGTCATCGACGACCGCGGCGTCACCCTGACCATCGAACGCCCCATGCCGGTGATCGTCAGCGACCGGGTCGCGCTGGAGCAGATCCTGTCCAACCTGATCGAGAACGCGACCAAATACCGGCACCCGGCCCGCGCGGCGGAGGTCCATGTCTCCGCCTCCCAAACGCCGGGCCGCGTCATCGTCGCGATCCGCGACAATGGGCGCGGCATCGATCCGCGCGACCACCAGCGCATCTTCGACCTGTTCCGCCGTTCGGGCCAGCAGGACCAGCCGGGCGAAGGCATCGGGCTGGCCCATGTCCGCGCGCTCGCCTATCGTCTGGGCGGCACGATTTCCGTCGAATCCCAACTGGGTGAAGGCGCGACCTTCTTTCTTTCGCTACCCCCCACCCTTTCTATCGAAGGCGCCTGAATGAACGACCATCGCTCCGTGGGCATCGTCATGATCGAAGACGATGAGGGTCATGCCCGTCTGATCGAGAAGAATATCCGGCGCGCCGGCATCCTGAACGATATCCGTCACTTTACCGACGGCACCACCGCGCTCGACTTCCTCTTCCACGCGCCCGACGGCCCGGCCAAGAGCGGTCCGTCGCTGGTCCTGCTCGACCTCAACCTGCCCGACATGAGCGGCACCGACATCCTGGCCAAGATCAAGGAGGAGGGCAGCCCGCTCCGCCGTGCGCCGGTCGTCGTGCTGACCACCACCGACGACAAGGTCGAGATTCAGCGCTGCTATGATCTGGGCTGCAACGTCTACATCACCAAGCCCGTCAATTACGAGAATTTCGCCCAGGCGATCCGCCAGCTCGGCCTGTTCCTGTCGGTGATCCAGGTGCCCGAGGTGGAGGGCTAAGCGCCCCGCGTCCGATGGCGAGCGACGACCCGTCCCGCATTCTGTATATCGACGATGACGACGCGCTGCGCCGCCTGGTGTCGCGCGCGCTGGGCCGCCATGGCTATTCGGTCGCCTGCGCGGCGTCGGGGGCCGAAGGGGTCGCGATGGCGGCGCAGGGCGGGTTCGATCTGGTCGCGGTCGACCATTATATGCCGGGCATGGACGGGCTGGAGACGCTGGCCGCGATCACCGCGCTGCCCGATCCGCCGCCCGTCGTCTATGTGACCGGCTCGGACGAAGGGCGGATCGCCGTCGCCGCGCTGAAGGCCGGGGCCGCCGATTATGTGGTGAAGACGGTGGGCGAGGATTTCTTCGATCTGCTGTCGGCCAGTTTCGAACAGGTGCTCGACCGGACCCGGCTGGAACGCGCCAAGGCGGCGGCGGAGACGGAGTTGCGCGCCACCAATGCGCGGCTGGAAGCGATGCTGAGCGAGGTGAACCACCGCGTCGCCAACTCGCTGCAACTCGTCTCGGCGATGATCGGGTTGCAGAAGGGCGTGCTCGACGATGCCCATGCCCGCGAGGCGCTGGAGGACACCCAGCGTCGCATCCGCGCCATCGCGCAGGTGCACCGGCGGCTCTATACCGCCAACGATGTGGAGCAGGTCGACTTGCGCGACTATCTGGGTGCACTGGTCGAGGAACTGGCCGAAAGCTGGTCGAGCGACGCCCGCCCGCGCACCCTGACCCTGTCCGCCGAACCGATCCGGGTGAAGACCGACCGCGCGGTGTCGATCGGGGTGATCGTGACCGAGTTGGTCACCAATGCCTGCAAATACGCCTATCCCGATGGCGGGGGCGAAGTGCGCATCACCGTCCGCGAGGCGGAGGGGCAGTGCGTCCTGATCGTCGAGGATGACGGCTGCGGCATGACCGAGAACCAGCAGCCCAAGGGCACCGGCCTGGGCGCGAAGCTGATCCGGGCGATGGCGCAGAGCTTGCAGACGGCGGTGGAATATGACCCGGCCCACCGAGGGGTGCGGGCGATGTTGCGGATGGCGGTGTAAGGCCAAACGACAAATCTCCTCTCCCGTAAACGGGGGGCCGGGGGGAGGGCATGGCGTCTCGCAGAGACCGGCACCCATGGCCCTCGCCCCTCCCCAACCCCTCCCCCTGCCGGGAGAGGGGCTTTACGCCACCCGCACCGCCAACCGCCGCACACCCTCCAGCACCAATCCGAACACCGCATGCGACGCCGCGCTATAGCCATGGGTCGCGACCGGCGTATCCTGCGGCGCAGGGCCCCAACCAAAGGCGGGCACCGCGACATCATCCACCGCCAGCATCGTCGCCAACCCGAACGGCACGCCCAGCCCCAGCGCCGCCTCGGGCCGTTCATGGGTGAGTGCGCCGTACAGGCCGCCGAGCGCCGCACCGGTCGCATAGTGAACCACCGAACCGGCGGTTTCGCGATATTTCTGGGTCACCGGCTCGCCGGTCGTCGCCTTGGCGAGCGTGTCGGCGGCCTTCACCGTAGCGGGATCGTCATTGCTGCCGCTCTGCCCGAACGCCCCGGCGGCCAGTGTCTGAAACTGGTTCATCGCCAGCGCGGCGACCAGCCCGCCAACCACGCCGACGCCGATCGCCCATCCCAGGCCCTGCTTCGTCTCCACCATGCGCGCCGCTCCTATTGCCATGTCGCCCCTCAACGGGCCGACCGGCTGAGAGTTCAGCGCCAAGGCGTCAGGGTTTGCGAAACTTGAACACGAACTGGTCGGTCCGCCCGCGAATGGCGGGGTCGAAGACGTTCTTCGTGTGATCGTCTTCCGGGTTGCGCAGAACCTTGCTCTCGCCGACGAAGCGGAAGCCGACCGACTGGACCTGGCGCTTCACATAGTCAGGGTCGATCCGGTGCGTGGTGTTGGTATTGGCCAGCCCCTTGCCCACCGCATCGGCGTGATCGATGATGATATAGGTGCCGCCGGGCTTCAGCGCCTTGAACACCGCCTGGTCGAAGGCGCGCAGCGCCGGTTCACCCGCATTCTTGTTGGCGACGTCGTGATAATTCTGGACCGTCCAGAACAGGTCGACCGGCTGGTCGGCGGCGGGCAGGTTCACGCCCTGCACCTGCGCGGTGACGTTGGGCAGGTTCCGCCCCTGAAGCGTGCCCAGCGTCCCTTCCGCATATTTCTGCGCGGCGGCGGGCCAATAGGCATAGACATGGCCCTTGGGCCCGACGATCCCGGAGAAGATGCGGGTCCAATAGCCCTTGCCCGGCAGGTAATCGATCACCGTATCGCCCGGCTTCACGCCGGAAAAGGCCAGGACGGCGGCCGCCTGGCGGCGCTGGTCGTCCCCCGCCTGGTCGGCGCGCGCGGGGTCGGCCAGCGCGGCTGTGATGGTGGCCGGGATGGGAGCGGATTTGACCGGGGCGGCAGGCTTTTGCTGCGCCACCGCAACGGTCCCGCCCGCCACCAGCATCAGTCCCAGTGCGATCGCCTTCATGCCTGCTCTCCTCAACCGGTCCATTCCCCGTCCACCCCAAGCGGCAGGCGGGGCGTCGGGCTTACACGTCCAGATTCGCCACGTTCAGCGCATTGTCCTGGATGAACTCGCGGCGCGGTTCGACCACTTCGCCCATCAACCGGCTGAACACCTCGTCCGCCGCCGCGACGTCGTCCGAGGTCACGCGCAGCATCGAGCGGACCGCCGGGTCCAGCGTGGTTTCCCACAGCTGCTCGGCATTCATCTCACCTAGCCCCTTGTAGCGCTGGATGGCCAGGCCCTTGCGGCCGGCGGTCAGGATCGCCTCCAGCAACTGGCTCGGCCGTGCCACGCGGGTCTCGCCGCGCGCCAGGGTGGTGCTGTTGCCCTCCTCATCGGTCGGCACGACATCGGCCGAGGGCTCGGTCGCGGCGCTGCGCAGCGGCACCAGCTTGGCGGCGTTGGTGAAGCTCTCCGCCTGTTCGGCGGCCAGCGTGTGCAGCTTGCGCGCCTCCGCCGAGGCGATGAAGCTGGCCTCGACGATATGGTGATCGGTCACGCCGCGCCACAGCCGCTCGAAATGGACGCCGCCATCTTCCGTGAGACGCGCCGACCAGCGCGCCTCATGATCGCCCGACTCCAGCCGCCGCGTGGTCTCGACCACCGTCGCCATGCGCTGCTCACGGGTCAGCACCGGGTCGAGCGCCCCGGCCAGCGCCAACACTTCGATGATCGAGGCGTCGTAGCGGCGCGGCACATAGCGCATCAGCGTGCGCATCCGCCGCGCATGATCGACCAGCCCCTTCAGGTCGTTGCCCGAGCGCGCACCGCCCGGCCCTTCCAGCACCATGGTAGAGACGCCCGCCTCGACCAGATATTCGTCGAGCGCGCTGTCGTCCTTCAGGTAGACTTCCGACCGCCCCTTGGTCGCCTTATACAGAGGCGGCTGGGCGATATAGAGGTGCCCGCGCTCGATCAGCTCGGGCATCTGACGGTAGAAGAAGGTCAGCAACAGCGTGCGAATATGCGCGCCGTCGACGTCTGCGTCGGTCATGATGACGATCTTGTGGTAGCGCAGCTTGTCCGCGTTGAAATCGTCGCGGCCAATGCCGGTGCCCATCGCCTGGATCAGCGTGCCGATTTCCTTGGACGAGATCATGCGGTCGAACCGCGCGCGCTCGGTATTCAGGATTTTGCCGCGAAGGGGAAGGATCGCCTGGAAATGGCGGTTGCGCCCCTGCTTGGCCGAGCCACCGGCCGAGTCACCCTCGACCAGGAAGAGTTCGGACTTGGCGGGATCGCGCTCCTGGCAATCGGCCAGCTTGCCGGGCAGCGAGGCGATGTCCATCACGCCCTTGCGCCGGGTCAGTTCGCGGGCGCGCTTGGCGGCCTCGCGCGCGGCGGCGGCGTCGATGATCTTGGCGACGATGGCGCGAGCGTTCTGGGGGTTCTCCTCCAGCCAGTCGGCCAGCTTGTCGGCGATCAGCGACTCCAGCGGCTGGCGCACCTCCGAGGAGACCAGCTTGTCCTTGGTCTGGCTGCTGAACTTCGGATCCGGCAACTTGACCGAGACGATCGCGGTCAGCCCCTCGCGCATATCGTCGCCGGTCAGCGTCACCTTCTCCTTCTTCAGGAGACCCGACTTGTCGGCATAATTGTTGAGCGTGCGGGTCAGCGCGGCGCGGAAGGCGGCGATATGCGTGCCGCCGTCGCGCTGCGGGATGTTGTTGGTGAACGCCAGGACGTTCTCGTAATAGGAGTCGTTCCACTCCAGCGCGACGTCCATGCCGATCGCATCGCGCTGGCCATGGATGGCGATGGGTTCGGGGAAGAGCGGCGACTTGGAGCGATCCAGCCACTTCACGAAGGCGGCGATCCCGCCCTCATAATAGAGCTCCACCGTCTTGGGCTCTTCGTGCCGCGCATCGGTCAGGAACAGGCGCACGCCCGAGTTGAGGAAGGCCAGCTCGCGGTAACGATGCTCCAGCTTCTCGAAGTCGAACTCGGTGATCTTGAAGGTGGCTGGCGACGGCAGGAAGGTCACGCGGGTGCCCTTCTGCCCCGGCTGGGCCTTGCCGACCACCTTCAGCGGTGCGACCGCATCGCCGTGCGCGAAGCGCATATAATGCTCCTCGCCGTCGCGCCAGATGGTCAGGTCCAGGAATTCGGACAGCGCGTTCACCACCGACACGCCGACGCCGTGCAGACCGCCGGACACCTTATAGGCGTTGTCGTCGCTGGTGTTTTCGAACTTACCGCCCGCATGGAGCTGGGTCATGATGACCTCGGCCGCCGATACGCCCTCCTCGGGGTGGATGCCGGTCGGAATGCCGCGGCCATTGTCGGTGACGCTGACCGAACCATCGGCGTTCAGCTGGATGTCGATCCGGTCGCAATGCCCCGCCAGCGCCTCGTCGATGGCGTTGTCGCTGACCTCGAACACCATATGGTGGAGGCCCGAGCCGTCGTCGGTATCGCCGATATACATGCCCGGCCGCTTGCGCACCGCGTCGAGGCCCTTCAGCACCTTGATCGAGGAGGCGCCGTACTCATTCGTCTGGGGGGTATCTGCCATAGCGAGCATATAGGAATTCCGGCCCCCTAAAGGAAGCAAAATGGGAGGGGGCGGCGCCCCTTTCCCGCACCGTTGCGACAGGGTGCCCGCGAGCCGTTCCTGACGCCGATTTCATCCATTGGCCGGGAGCCGGAAGGGCATTGCGCGCGTACCGTCCCCGTATCGGCATAGGAGACCCATGATGACCGGCAAGACGCTCATCCTCACGACCCTGCTGGCGACGCTGGCCGCCATTCCCGCCTCGGCCCAGCCGACGCGGCGGGATTATCCCAGCTGCAACCTGGCACAGCAGCACCGCCTGCGTGCACCCACCGGTGGGACGATCCGCGACAGCCGCCAGGCGCATCTTTCGATGCGGGCCAATATCCTGCAGGCCGATATCGGCAACGCCCGCAAGGCCCGTCGCCTGACCCAGCCCCAGGCACAGACGCTGTGGAAAGAGGTCGACCGTGTCCGCCGCGACGCCGACCACTTCGTCGCGAAACAGGGTTTCCTGAGCGCAGGCGAGGCGGCGAGTTACGACCGGGCGCTGGATATGGTGGCGATGAAGATATGCCGGTGAGGGCATGGTCTCACCGAGCCTGCCCCCTAAAACTCAAAACGTCACCCGCGTCGCCTCCCCCGGCACATCGGTGAACAGCGCGGGCTCGGTCCCGGTCATCCACACCTGCCCCCGCCCCGCCAGCCGCTCGAACAGCGCGGCGCGGCGTGACGGGTCGAGATGCGCGGCGACCTCGTCCAGCAGCAGCACCGGCGGCACCTCGCGCCGTTCGGTGACGAGGTCGGCATGGGCGAGCATGATGCCGAGCAGCAACGCCTTCTGCTCCCCGGTCGAACACAAGGCCGCCGCCTGCCCCTTGGCGACATGGGTGACGCGCAGGTCGGCACGGTGCGGCCCCACCAAGGTCCGCCCCGCCGCCGCGTCGCGCCTTCGCCCCATCGCCAGCGCATGGGCAAAGGCCCCCGCCTCCACCGCCTCGCCCTCCAAGGCCAGCGAGGCGCGCGCGAAGACGCTCTCGGGCGCGTCTGCCAGCCGCTGGTCGAGTGCCGCCACCGCCGCAACGCGTGCGGCGTCGATCGCCGCGCCATGCTCGACCATCCGCGCCTCCAGCGCGCTCAGCCAGTCGGGGTCGACCGGCTCCTCGCTGGCCAGCAGCCGGTTGCGCTCACGCATCGCCGCGTCATAGCGGGTCGCGTGCATCCCGTGCGCAGGCGCGAGCGCCATCACCAACCGGTCGAGAAAGCGCCGCCGCTCCGACGCGGGCTCGACGAACAACCGGTCCATCGCCGGGGTCAGCCACAGGACCGACAACCAGTCGGCCAGCGCATTGGCGCTCGCGCCCGCGCCTTGCACCCGCACCACCCGCCGCTCTGGCGCGGAGGGCAGAGCGCCGGTCGCGATCTCGACATCGCCGTCCAGCGTCGCGGCGACCCCGAACCCGCCCTTGCCGCCCTGCCGCGCCATCGCCGACAACGCAGCCCGGCGCAGCCCCCGGCCGGGCGCGAGCAGCGACACCGCCTCCAGCACATTGGTCTTGCCCGCGCCATTCTCGCCGGTCAGCACGACGAACCCCGCGCTCGGAAAGAGCGCGAGGTCGGCGTGATTGCGGAAATCGGTGAGGACAAGGCGGGTGAGCATTATGTCCGCCTTAGAACATCCTCCCCAGCATGGGGAGGTGGCAGGCCGAAGGCCTGACGGAGGGGGGCTTCCTCACAAGTTACCCCTTGCGGCGATCCCCCCTCCACCACCCTTCGGGTGGTCCCCCTCCCCATGCTGGGGAGGAATTTGTGGGTGTTACACCCGCATCGGCATCAGCACGTAGAGCGCGGGCGCCTTGTCATTCTCGCGGATCAGGGTCGGCGCGGCGGCGTCGGCCAGGTGGACCTCCACCGTATCGCTGTCGATCTGACCCAGGATATCGAGCAGATAGCGGCTGTTGAAACCGATCTCGAAGCCCAGCGAGGTATATTCGCCCGGTACCTCTTCCGACGCCGTGCCGTTCTCCGGGCTCGTCACCGACAGGGTGATCCGGTCGCGGTCGAGCGCCATCTTCACGGCGCGGGTCTTCTCCGTCGCGATGGTCGAGACGCGGTCGACGCCCTGCATGAACGCCTTGGGGTCCAGCTTCAGGATCTTGTCGTTCGCGGTCGGGATGACGCGGCTATAGTCCGGGAAGGTGCCGTCGATCAGCTTGGAGGTCAGGATCGCCTGGCCCAGGTCGAAGCGGATCTTGGTGCCCGACAGCGACACGCCGACCGAGCCGTCCACCTCGTCGAGGAGCTTGCGCAGCTCGCCCACGCACTTCCGCGGCACGATCACGTCGGGCATCCCCTCCGCGCCGTTCGGGCGTTCGATGGTGACGCGGGCCAGGCGGTGGCCGTCGGTTGCGGCGGCCTTCAGCACGGGCTGGCCGTTATCCTCGGCGACGTGCAGGAAGATGCCGTTCAGATAATAGCGCGTCTCTTCGGTCGAGATGGCGAAGCGCGTCTTGTCGATGATCTGCTTGAGCAGTTCGACCGGCAGCTCGAACTGGGTCGGCAGTTCCCCTTCCGCGATCACCGGGAAATCGTCGCGCGGCAGGGTGCCGAGCGAGAAGCGCGCGCGGCCCGCCACGATGGTCATGCGCCCCTCGGCGGCGGTCAGCTGCACCTGCGCGCCCTCGGGCAGCTTGCGCGCGATGTCGAACAGCGTGTGCGCCGACACCGTGGTCGAACCCGGCTGGTCCACCGCCGCCGCGACGCTGTCGTTGATCTGCAGGTCCAGGTCGGTTGCCATCATGCGCAACTGCCCCTCGGCCGTGGCCTCCAGCAGCACGTTGGAGAGGATCGGAATCGTGTTCCGCCGCTCCACCACCGACTGGACATGGCTCAACCCCTTGAGCAGCGTTGCGCGTTCGATCGTCGCCTTCATTTCCTGATCCCCCGCCGGAACGACCGCATGGCCGGAGTCCGATAGTGATAAATGGCCTTGGTTCCTACCCGCCAAGAAGGGGCCGAAGCAAGGCTTCGACCCCTTCACCACTGGTAGTAAAACCACCGTTAATGTGGAAAAGAATCCCGGCTCAGAAACGCAGGCCCAGACCGGCGAGCAACTGGTGCCGGTTCGGGTTGATGCCGACGCCGTCCATTTCGTCATAGTGCGAATAGCGATATTCGCCCTTTACGAAGGTGTTGGGGCTGATCGCATATTCCAGACCCGCGCCCAGCCGATAGCCGCCGACTTCCTGGTCGTTGGACGTGGTGACGCCCGCCGTGCTGTAGCGCGCATCGAACTTGGCGTTGGTGTAGCCCGCCTTCAAATAGCCCATCGCGACCGGCGAGATGACATAGCCGACGCGCGCACCAGCATAGAGATCGCGGCCCGCACCCAGGCGGAACTCATCGCCGGGCACGCGGATGCCGTTGCTGCGCGTGTCGGAGCTGGAGCCGGTGATCTCGCCCTCGGCACCGACGATGACCGGGCCCATCGGGATGTCGTACCCGATGGCCGCGCCGTAGAGCACGCCGTCGCTCGAACTGCTGTCCTGGCCCTGGCGGTCGTTGAGGCTGTCATAGCCGATCAGGCCTTCGACGCGGAAACCGGTGAAGGGCTGGCCCGTGGTCGTCTGGGCGGCGGCAGGGGCCGCGGCGGCGAGGACGGCCGAGGTCGCCAGGGCGGCGAGCATGAGCTTACGCATAAACTACTCCGTTACTGTACAGGCCGCCGTTACGGTGGCGGTCACGGGCTCAATGGCGGGAAAGCGCGCCCGTTGCATGAACCTCAGCTAAACAGGAAAAAGCGTTGCATCCGGGCAACAGCCGCGACAGGGATAAAGCCATGCCGATGCCCGCACCCCCGCCCCTGCATCCGGACCATCCGCGCCGGGGCCGCGACTTCATCGCCCGGCATGGCGAGACGGTGTTCAACCGGATCGGCAAGATCCAGGGGGACCGCACCGACCTTCACACCCCGCTGACCCGGCGCGGCTTCGCCCAGGCCGAGGCCTTGGGCGAGGTGCTGCAAGAGCATCTGGGCGAATCGCCCGCATTGACCCTGTGGTCCTCCCCCACCGGTCGTGCGCTCCAGACGCTGGCGGTGATCGCCGAGCATCTGCGGCTCGACTGGCATGCCACGACGCAGGATTCGCGGCTGATCGAACTGGGATTCGGCAGTTGGGGCGGACAGGTCTTCGCCGATCTCGCCGCGATCCATGGGTCCATCGTCCATCCGCACGGCATGGCGGTCGGCGCGCCTGATGGGGAAAGCTATGCCGCGATGGCCGCACGGCTCAGCGGGTGGATGGCGGATACGCACGACCATGACGGCGACCGGCTGATCCTGATGCATGGCCTGTCCAGCCGGGTGCTGCGCGGGTTGATGCTGGGTCTGGCGGACGATCCTCTTTGCGGCGTGCCGGTCGCCGAACGCCTGCCGCAAGGGTCGATCGTGATGATCGAGCGAGGGCGCGAGACGCTGATCCACCGGGCGACGGCATGAGGCAACTCGCGCTCATCCTGACTCTGGTCGCAGCGCCGGTAATCGCGCGCGAGACGATCGGCATCTACAAGGGCTGGGGCGCGTTTCGCGATCCCGATCGCTGCTATGCCATCGCCAAGCCGGTGCTGGCGAACGGACGACCGGAGGGGTTCGCCAGCGTCGGCACCTGGCCCGCCCGACGCCTGCGCGAATCCTTCCATCTGCATCTCAGCGCACCGCGCGACCGCGCCGCGTCGGTCACCCTGGCGATCGGCGAGCGCCGCTTTCCGCTGGTGGGCGGGGAACGCGATATATGGGCTCCCGACGCCGCGACCGACCATGCGCTCGTCGCCGCGATGCGCTCGGGGCGGAGCATGAGCGTCTCGGCGGTCGATACCCGGCGTCGCCCCTTTGCCGACACCTATGCCTTGGCGGGCGCGGCGGCGGCGATCGATGCGGCGACCCTGGCCTGCGTGACGGGCTGACGCCTATTCCTCCCGTGCAAGGGGAAGGGGGACCAGCGAAGCTGGCGGAGGTGGCGTGCGGCACAGGATGTCCCATGTGGCACGCCCCCTCCGTCAGGCCTTCGGCCTGCCACCTCCCCTTGCAGGGGAGGATGGAAATCGTCGTCATTTTGCGCTATGGGCACGCGATGCAGACAGTTTCGGCCGCCCCCATGCCCATCCCCGGGCACATCGATCCCGTGCCCGTGCCGCGCGGTGTTCAGCCGCGCCCCGATGGCCGGGTCGACCTGATCGGCCTGACCAAGGACCAGCTTCGCGAGGCGCTGCTGTCGGCAGGCATGGAGCTGAAACAGGCCAAGCTGCGCTCTAAGCAGATTTGGCATTGGCTCTATAATCGCGGCGCGACCCGCTTCGCCGACATGACCGATATCGCCAAGGCGCAGCATCCCTGGCTGGAGGAACGATTCGCCATCGGCCGTCCCGAGGTGGTCGAGGCGCAGGTGTCGAACGACGGCACGCGCAAATGGCTGCTCCGCTCGCCCGACGGGCAGGATTACGAGATGGTGTTCATCCCCGACGCCGACCGGGGCACCCTGTGCGTGTCGAGCCAGGTCGGCTGCACGCTGAACTGCCGCTTCTGCCACACCGGCACGATGCGGCTGGTGCGCAACCTGACCGCGGGCGAGATCGTCGGGCAGGTGATGCTGGCGCGCGATTCGCTCGGCGAATGGCCCAGCCAGCCCGAAGGCCGCATGCTGACCAACATCGTCATGATGGGCATGGGCGAGCCGCTCTATAATTTCGACGCGGTGCGCGATGCGCTGAAGCTAGTGATGGACGGCGACGGGCTAGCCCTGTCCAAGCGTCGCATCACCCTGTCGACCAGCGGCGTCGTCCCGATGATGGCGCGCGCGGGCGAGGAGATCGGCGTGAACCTGGCCGTCTCGCTCCACGCGGTGACCAAGGACGTGCGCGACGAGATCGTGCCGCTGAACAAGAAATACGGCATCGAGGAACTGCTTCAGGCCTGTGCCGACTATCCCGGCGCCAACAATGCCCGGCGCATCACCTTCGAATATGTGATGCTGAAGGACAAGAACGACTCGGACGCCGATGCGCACGAACTGGTCCGGTTGCTGCGCCAGTACAAGCTGCCCGCCAAGGTGAACCTGATCCCGTTCAACCCCTGGCCCGGTGCCGATTACGAATGCTCGACGCCGGAGCGGATTCGCCGCTTCTCCGATATCGTGTTCGAGGGCGGCATCTCCGCGCCCGTCCGCACCCCGCGCGGCCGGGATATCGACGCCGCCTGCGGCCAGTTGAAGACCGCCGCCGAGAAGAAGAGCCGCGCGCAGCTCGATCGCGAGGCGGAGGAGAAGTTCGCGGCCTTGGGGTGATGCCCCTCCACCATCGCTGACGCGATGGTCCCCCTCCCCAAGCAGAGCTTGGGGAGGATTCAAGAAGGCCGTCTCGTTCCTCCCCAAGCTCCGCTTGGGGAGGGGGACCGTCCGGCGAAGCCGGGTGGTTGAGGGGCGCGCCCTCTTGCCCCCCGCCCCCGCCTGAGGCACGGAAACGCGTAACCATGTGTTACCGTGCATAATGATTGACTGGACCTTCCTCGCCCTCGCCGCCGCCGGGGGCTTTCTCGGCGGCGCGATGAATGCGTTGGCGGGGGGCGGCAGCTTCTCGACCATGCCGACGCTGATCGCGCTCGGCCTGCCCTCCACCATCGCCAATGCCACGTCGAACGTCGCGCTCCAGCCCGCCGCGATGGCGAGCGCCTGGGCCTATCGCCATGGGCTGGAGCCGGTGATGGGCGTGACGATGCGGCGCATGGTCGCGATCACGATGATCGGCGCGTTCATCGGCAGCGCGCTCCTGTTCTTCACCCCGCCGCGCGCCTTCGACCTGATCGTCCCCTGGCTGCTGCTGACGGCGACGCTGGCCATTGCGGGCGGGCGCCATGCCTCGGACTGGCTCGCCCGCATCGCCCGGCCCGGCCCCCGTGCGCTGATGACGGCGCAGGGGGTACTGGGCGTCTATGGCGGCTATTTCGGCGGCGGCATCGGCATGATGCTGACCGCCGCATGGGGACTGTTGTCTGGGCGCGACCCGGCCCAGTTGGCCGCCCCCCGCACGCTGATGCTGGCCACCGCCAACGCCGCGGCGACCCTGGTGTTCATCGCCACCGGCATGGTGGCATGGGCGCAGTGCCTGCCGATGCTCGCGGGCGGCATCCTGGGCGGATGGAGCGGTGCGCTGGTCGGGCGCAAGCTGCCCGCCGGGCTGATCCGGGGCTGGACGCTGCTGCTGACCACGGTGACGACGGCGGTGTTCTTCTATCGGGGCTATGCATGACGCAGCCGAACGACCGCCGCCGAAGGGCGTCTCAATCCGGCCGCCGCATCTCGAATCGCGCCGCCTCGGTTACTTCGAAATAATCCACCGGTCCGCCGCCGCGCAGGATCGGGCGGGCGCGGGCGGTCTGGTAGATGCCGTCCGTGATCATCTCGGCGGCGATGTGGATGCCGACCGCCTCGCCGATGACCAGCCACTGGTCGAGTTCGCGCCCCTCCTTGGTCTCCAGCCGGATCAACTGGGTCAGGCGGCATTCGAACGACACCGGGCTGTCGGCGACGCGGGGGGCGGCGACCAGGCGACCGTCCTCTGCCGTCACCCCCGCAAGGGCGAATTCGTCGATCTCCGCCCCGACGGCCGCGGCGCTGGCGTTCATCGATTCGGCCAGCGCCATGGTCGCGAGGTTCCAGGTGAAGACCTTGGTCTCCGCGATATTGGCGACCGAGTCCTTCCACCCCTGCGACGAAAAGCCGATCAGCGGCGGGCGGTAGTTGAAGACGTTGAAAAAGCTGTAAGGTGCCAGATTGTTGACGCCCCGTGCCGACCGGCTGCCGATCCAGCCGATGGGCCGGGGTGCGACGATCGCGTTCAAGGGATCATGCGCCAGCCCATGGCCGTTGACGGGTTCGTAGAAATGCCAGTTCTGGGTCATGCCTGGGGTCACCGAAAGGGAGTGTGGATGGAAGCGCCAACGCCGCAAGAGCCTCAAAGACCCCGATCGCCGTCGGTCATTCGCCGCCACGGCGTGGTGACGCGGGTCTGGCACTGGGTCAATGCGGTGGCGGTGCTAATCCTGCTCGGGTCGGGCCTGGGCATCTCGAACGCGCATTCCCGGCTCTATTGGGGACGCTATGGCGCCAATTTCGATCCCGCATGGGCGAGCCTGCCGCATTTTCCCGGCTGGATCACGATTCCCGCCCGCTACAATCTTGCCATTTCGCGGCGCTGGCATCTGTTCTTCGCGCTGGTGCTGGGATTCGGGCTGCTCGCCTATATGGTCGGCGGCCTGCTGACCCGGCATTTCCAGCGCGACCTGCGGATCCGGGGGCGCGAGCTTCGCCCCACCGCCCTATGGGCGGATTTCCGGCGGCATCTGGCCTTCCGTTTCCATGACGAGCACGATCCGCGCCGCTACAACCTGTTCCAGAAGCTGAGTTATGTGCTGGTCCTGTTCGTCGCGCTGCCGCTGGCGATCCTGACGGGGATCGCGCTGTCGCCCGGGATGAATGCCGCCTGGCCCTGGGTGCTGGAGATATTGGGCGGGCGGCAATCGGCGCGTTCGATCCATTTCATCACCGCCAGCGCGCTGGCCCTGTTCACCATCGTCCATCTCGTGCTGGTCATCCTGGCGGGTGCGGGCAACGAGATGCGGTCGATGATCACCGGTCGTTGGAGGATTCCCGAATGATCGGCCGTCGCACCATCCTGGCCGGCGGGGCCGGACTTTTGCTCGCGGGCTGCGACCGGATCATCGAGCAGCCGACCGCACGCAAGATCCTGTTCGCGGGCGAGGATATGCAGAAAGGACTGCAACGCGCGCTGACCAATCGGGGCGCGCTGGCCCCCGAATATCGCCGCGACCAGATGTCGCCCTATTTCCGCACCAACGGCACGCGCAATCCCGGCACGCCCCAATATGCCGCACTGCTCGCCAACCGCTTCGAGGACTGGCGGCTGAACGTCGGCGGGCTGGTCGGCAAGCCTTTGTCGCTGTCGCTGCGCCAGATCGGCGAGTTCCCCGCCCGCCGCCAGATCACCCGCCACGACTGTGTCGAGGGGTGGAGCGCGATCGGCGAGTGGATGGGGCCGATGCTGGGCAGCATCCTGAAGGCCGCCGCTATCAGCGGCCGGGCACGCTATGTCGTCTTCACCTGCGCCGACCTGTACGGCGGCCAGCCCTATTATGAATCGCTCGACCTGATCGACGCCTTCCACCCCCAGACGATCCTGGCCTGGGGCATGAACGGGCGGATGCTGGACGTCGGGCACGGCGCGCCCTTGCGTCTGCGGGTCGAGCGGCAACTGGGGTATAAGCACGCCAAATATCTGATGCGCATCGATGCGGTCGCCAGTCTGACCAACATAGGTTTGGGCAAGGGGGGATATTGGGAAGACCATGTCGATTATGACTGGTATGCGGGGATTTAAGGCACTAGTCGGTGCCATATGGCGCTGATCGATCTCTTTCTGTCGCGCGCGGTCCGCAAGGGCCGCCTGTCCCTCACCCATCATGACGGCAAGGTCCGCGAATTCGGCTCGCCCGAGCCCGGTTATCCCGATGTCGCGATCCGCTTCACCGATGCCCGCGTCGCCGGACAGATCGTCCGCAACCCGGCGCTGGCGGCGGGCGAATCCTTCATGGACGGCCGCCTGGTCGTCGAGAAGGGCGATGTCCGCGATCTGGTCGAACTGCTGACCGCCAACGACAAATGGGAAGCGGGCCGGGCGAACCTGAACCCGTCGCGCTTCGTCCGGGCGGCGGGGGCGATCAAGCACCGGATCGACCGGATCAACATGGAGCGGCGGTCGAAGAAGAACGTCGCGCATCATTACGACCTGTCCGCCACGCTGTACGAGCTCTTCCTCGACACCGACAAGCAATATAGCTGCGCCTATTTCACCGATCCCGCCAACGACCTGGAGCGGGCGCAACGCGACAAGAAGGCGCATATCGCCGCGAAGCTGGCGATCCAGCCGGGGATGAAGGTGCTCGACATCGGCTGCGGCTGGGGCGGCATGGCGCTCTATCTGCACCAGATGTGCGGCGCGGAAGTGTTGGGCGTCACCCTGTCGGAGGAACAGCTGAAGGTCGCGCGCGCCCGCGCCGAGGCTTTGGGCGTCGCCGACAAGGTGAAGTTCGAGCTGATCGACTATCGCCGCGTGGAAGGGCGCTTCGACCGTATCGTCTCGGTCGGCATGTTCGAGCATGTCGGCCCGCCGCAATATCGCACCTTCTTCCGCAAATGCCGTGATCTGCTGACCGAGGACGGCGTGATGCTGCTCCACACGATCGGGCGGCTGAGCGGGCCGGGCGTCACCGACGACTGGACGACCAAATATATCTTCCCCGGCGGCTACAACCCCGCTTTGTCGGAGATCGTGCGCGCGCAGGAAGGCTTGCGCATGTTCCTGACCGATGTCGAGGTGCTGCGCTGCCATTATGGCTGGACGCTGGACATCTGGTACGACCGGACCGTGGCGGCGAAGGACCGGATCGTCGAGCTATATGACGAGCGCTTCTACCGCATGTGGCTGTTCTACCTCGCGGGCGCGGGCGCGGCGTTCCGCAACGGGGGCCTGTGCAACTATCAGGTGCAACTGACCCGTGGGCGGCTCTCGGTGCCGGTGACGCGGGATTATATGTATGAGGGCGAACGCGCTCTGCGCGACCGTTGAATCCTCCCCTGCCAGGGGAGGGGGACCAGCGAAGCTGGTGGAGGGGTATCCCCGCTGATGGTGACACCCCTCTGTCAGTCCTGCGGACTGCCACCTCCCCTTGAAGGGGAGGAAAGATTCAGCGCGGCGCCAGCCGCCGGATATCCAGCACATCGACCCCGGCGAGCGTCACCGGGCCGAAGCGGCCATCGACTTCCGCGACGATCCCCTCGGCAGTCGAGCGCACGCGGGTCCAGGGGATTTCGCGCACCGCGATGCGGCGACCTTGGAGCTTGATCGCCGCGACGCGACCGTCCTGCGCCACCGCCAGTGCGCCCTGGCCGTCGGCACCGACCACCGCGCCGGATACCGAAAAGCCCTCCAGCGCGGCTTCGGCCGCCGCCGCGACGTCCTCCGGCGCGCCGAGGCGGCGGTTGCGGCGGCGGCGGACCAGCCAGCCGATCCCGACCCCGCCCAGCACCGTTCCGGCGCCCAGTCCGGCCAGCGCCCAGCCCATCGCGGCGCCGGTGATCGGCAGGATCATCCCGCCGCGCCCGACAGGGCTTCGAGCGTCGGGCGAAGACCGGACAGGTCATACCCCGCCCCCTCGGCCTGCATCACGATCAGGGTCGGGTTGCGCCCCGCCTTGGCCGCCGCCAGCGCCCACAGGTTGCAACTGCGCGTGCCCGACCGGCAATAGGCGAGCACCGGCCCCTTGGCCTCGACCAGCGCCTGGGTCATCTGGTCGACCATCTCGTGGCTGAAGCCGCCGGGCGTCACGGGAATGGCGGTATAGGCCAGCCCCTGATCCTCCGCCGCCGCGCGGATCGAGTCGCCATTGGGCTGGCCCGGCTCCTCGCCATCGGGGCGGTTGTTGACGATGGCGGTATAGCCCGCCGCCTTGATCGCCGCGACATCCTCGGGGCGGATCTGGGGGGCGACGGCGACGCTTTCATTGAGTGGGCGGATCATGCGACTCACCTATTCAAAGGGCCGTTTCACCGCAACCGGTGCCGAGCCTTCTTCGTCAGGAAAAGACGCATCAGCCGGCGCTTGGCTCCGATGGCATGGGAACATCCCGCGCTCCCCCACGTCTGATCCGCAATGGATTTTCGCAGGAGCCGGGCGCCATGTCGCTGATCGATCGTCGCCAGGGGCTGTGGGGCCTGGCCGCGCTGGGCGCCGCCGCCGCCGTACCGCTTGCCTGGCGCCGGGCCCAAGCCGCCGCCCCCGGCCCCGCGACGCTGGCGGTGGTGGAAAAGGGCGCCGGGCGCGTCGCCTTCTACAGCCTGCCCGATGGTCGCCGGACGGATATGATCGCGCTGGGGCCGCAGCCGCATGAGATGGTCGCCGACTCGGCGGGCCGCTTCGCCTATGTCGGCGGATATGGGGTGAAGGGCTGGCAGTTCGGCGGCGAGGGCGGGCACCAGCTCTGGGTGATCGACCTGACGACGCGCACGCTGGCCCGCACCATCGACCTATCGCCGCACCGCCGCTGGCACGGCATGCGGATGGACGCGAAGGGGAGGCTCTACGCGCTGTCGGAGACCGACAGCCTGCTCGCCCGCTTCGACCAGCCCGCCACCGCGACAAGCCCCGACCGGATGATCCCGGTCGGCGGCGCGCGCAGCCATTATTTCGTGGTGAAGGCCGATGGCACCCGCGCCTATGTCGCCGACACGATGAGCGGCATGGTCATCATGGTGGACCCCGACGATGCCAGCTTCGCACCCGTCAAACAGCATATCGGCACCGCGCCCGAGGGTCTGGCGCTCAGCCCCGACGAGCGCACCCTGTACGTGATCGACCGTCCGGCGGGCGTGCTCCACGCGCTGGACGCGATCACGCTGCGCCCCCGTGCCCGCACGACCCTGCGCGGCGAGGCGGTGCGGGTGATCGTCCAGCCCGATGGCCGCCTGATCGTGTCCAACCCGGCGGACAAGAGCCTGACCCGCCATTCGCCCGCCACGCTGAAGGAGGAAGCCAGGCTTCCCCTGCCCGCCGCCGCGCCGGGGCTGAACCTGCCTGCGGGCGGGTCGATCCTCTATGCCGCGCTGGAGGACGACCGCATCGCGATCGTCGATCTGGCGACCTGGCGGATCGTCGGCGGCTTCGCGACCGGCGACGCGCCGGATACCGCCGTGCTTCTGTAATGGCACCGGCCCTTTGCCTTCGCGCCGCTTTACGGTAGCGGTAAGGCGATGGCTGCCAAAATCTCCTGCGATGTCGCGATCATTGGTGCAGGCCTGGCCGGCGGCCTGATCGCGCTGGCGCTCAAGGCGCGGCATCCGTCGCTCGACGTGCGGCTGGTCGATGCGGGCGAGACGACCGGCGGCAACCATCTCTGGTCCTTCTTCGGCAGCGACGTGGCCAAGGCCGATCGCTGGATCGTCGAGCGGCTCGTCGCGCATGGCTGGCGCAGTTATGACGTGGCCTTTCCGGCGCATTCGCGAACGCTGAACCAGACCTATTATTCGATCGAAAGCCACCGACTGGACGCCGAGGTCCGCCGCGTGCTGCCGCCCGAAGCCCTGATGCTAGGCCGCAAGGTGCTGTCGGTGACCGCGACCGCCGCCGTCTTCGCCGATGGTGACCGGGTGGAGGCGACCGGCGTGATCGACGCGCGCGGCGCGGGCGACCTGTCCTCGCTGTCCTGCGGATGGCAGAAATTCGTCGGTCAGGAACTGCGCCTGACCCACCCGCATGGTAGCGAGCGGCCGGTGGTGATGGACGCCACCGTCAAGCAGATCGACGGCTATCGCTTCGTCTACACCCTGCCCTTCGCGCAGGATCGGATTTTCGTCGAGGACACCTATTATTCGACCTCGTCCGATCTGAACCGTCGCGCCATCGTCCAGCGGATCGAACGCTATGCCGAGGCCCGTGGCTGGGAGACGGTGGAGGTGATGCGCGAGGAGGCGGGTGTGCTGCCGGTCGCGATGGGCGGCGACTTCGACAATTACTGGCGCAGCGGCGGGGCCAGGACGCCCAAGGCCGGAATGCGCGCCGGGCTGTTCCACCCGACCACGGGCTATTCGCTGCCCGATGCGATCCGCATGGCGGCGATGCTGGCCGAGCGGCGCGATTTCGCCGGGGCGGACCTGCACGACGCGACCTATCGCATGGCGCGCGCCGCCTGGGACGCGCGGGGCTTTTACCGGATGCTCGACACGATGTTGTTCAAGGCGGCGGAGCCGGATGAGCGATACCGCGTTCTGGAGCGTTTCTATCGACTTCCGCCCGACCTGATCGGGCGATTCTATGCGGGGCAATCGACCATGGCCGACAAGGCACGAATATTGACCGGACGGCCGCCAGTGCCGATCCTGCGCGCCATCGCCGCGCTGCGGGGCCGGTCATGAAGAGCGCGGTCGTCATCGGATCGGGCTTCGGCGGGCTGGCTCTCGCCATCCGCCTGCAATCGGCGGGCGTGCAGACGACGATCGTCGAGGCACGCGACAAGCCCGGCGGGCGGGCCTATTATTGGGAACGCGACGGCTTCACCTTCGACGCCGGGCCCACGGTCATCACCGATCCGGCCTGCCTCGAGGAGCTGTGGGGCCTGACCGGCCGGTCGATGTCGGAGGATGTGAAGCTCGATCCCGTCAGTCCCTTCTACCGGCTGAACTGGGTCGACGGCACCAATTTCGATTACAGCAACGACGACACCCAGCTGCGGTCCGAGATCGCCAAGCTGAACCCCGACGATATCGCCGGATACGGCAAGTTCCTGGACTATGCGGCGGGGGTCTATCGCGAGGGCTATGAGAAGCTCGGCCATGTCGCGTTTCTCGACTTCGCCTCGATGGTGAAGGCCGCGCCCGCGCTGGCCAAGTACCAGGCGTGGAATTCGGTCTATGCCATGGTGTCGAAGTTCGTAAAGTCGGAGAAGCTGCGCGAGGCGCTGTCCTTCCATACGCTGCTGGTCGGCGGCAACCCGATGACGACCAGCGCCATCTATGCGCTGATCCACAAGCTGGAGCGCGACGGCGGCGTGTGGTTCGCGCGCGGCGGCACCAATCGCCTGGTCGCTGGCATGGTCGCGCAGTTCGAGCGGATCGGCGGCGTGCTGCGCCTCGGCGATCCCGTCACCCGGATCGAGACGCTGGGCGACCGCGCGACCGGCGTGGTGACCAAGAGTGGCCTGACCATCCAGGCGGATGCGGTCGCGACCAATGCCGATATCATGCACAGCTACCGGGACCTGCTGGCCGACAACCGCTCGGCCCGGCGCACGGTCAACCGGCTGGAACGCAAGCGTTATTCGCCGTCGCTGTTCGTCGTGCATTTCGGGATCAAGGGCGCATGGCCGGGCATCCCGCACCACATGATCCTGTTCGGCCCGCGCTATAGGGGGCTGCTGACCGATATCTACGACACCGGTGTGCTGTCGGAGGATTTCTCGCTCTACCTCCACCACCCGACCGTCACCGACCCGAGCCTGGCGCCCGAGGGGCATTCGACCTTCTATGCGCTGGCCCCGGTGCCACACATGGGCAAATTCCCGATGAACTGGGACGAGGTCGGGCCGATCCTGGAAAAGCGCATCCTGGACGAGGTGGGACGTCGCCTGATCCCCGACATCCACGAGCGGATCGTCACCAAATTCCATTACGCGCCGTCGGACTTCGCGACCGACCTGAACGCGCATATGGGCTCGGCCTTCTCGCTGGAGCCGATCCTGACCCAGAGCGCCTATTTCCGGGTCCACAATCGCGACGACTCGATCCCGAACCTGTATTTCGTGGGCGCGGGCACGCATCCGGGCGCGGGTATTCCGGGCGTGGTGGGCAGCGCGAAAGCCACGGCGGCGCTGATGCTGGAGCGGCGATAGTAGCCAATCTTCCCCGGCGCGGGGAGGGTCACGCCAGCAGCGCGTCCTCCTCCGCCTCTTCCACCTCGGCGGCCTGTCGCGCCCACATCTCCGCATACAAGCCACCCTTGGCCAGCAAATCGCCATGGGTGCCGCGCTCCGCCACCCGGCCGCCGTCGAGGACGACGATCTGGTCGGCATGGACGATGGTCGACAGCCGGTGCGCGATGACCAGGGTGGTGCGCCCGCGCTCGATCGCCTGCAGCGTCGCCAGGATATCCGCCTCGGTCCGGCTGTCGAGCGCGCTGGTCGCTTCGTCCAGGATCAGGATCGGCGGGTTCTTCAACAGGGTGCGGGCGATGGCGACCCGCTGCTTTTCGCCACCCGACAGTTTCAGCCCGCGCTCGCCGACGCGGGTGGCGTAACCTTGCGGCTGGCGTTCGATGAACTCGGCGATCGCCGCGCCCTTCGCCGCGCGCTCGACCTCGGCCTGGTCGGCCCCCTCGCGGCCATAGGCGATGTTGTAGCCGATCGTGTCGTTGAACAGCACCGTATCCTGCGGCACGATCCCGATCGCGGCCCGAAGCGAGTCCTGCGTGACGGTGGCGATCCCCTGCCCGTCGATGGTGATCGCGCCCTCCTTCGCCTCATAAAAGCGGTAGAGCAGCCGCGCGAGAGTCGACTTGCCCGCGCCCGAAGGCCCCACCACCGCGCAGGTCGTGCCCGCCGGAATGTCGAGCGTCAGCCCGTTCAGGATGGTCCGCTCCGGGTCGTAACCGAACACGACATTGTCGAACCGGACATGCCCGCCGGTTACCCGCAGCGACGGCGCGCCGGGGGCGTCGACCACCTCGGCGGGCGTGTCGATCAGGTCGAACATCGCGCCCATGTCGATCACCCCCTGGCGGATGGTGCGATAGACCATGCCCAGCAGGTCGAGCGGGCGGAACAGCTGCGACAACAAGGTCGAGACGAACACCACATCGCCCGGCGAGGCCGCGCCCCGGCTCCATTCGCGCGCGACCCAGGCCATGGCGAAGCCCAGCATCAGGCTGGTGATCGCCGCCTGCCCGACATTCAGCCAGGCGAGCGAATTTTCCGACTTGGTCGCCGCGCGGGCATAGGCCGCGACGCCGTTCTCATAGCGCCGTGCCTCGCGTTCCTCGGCATTGAAATATTTGACCGTCTCGAAATTCAGCAGCGAGTCGACCGCATGCGCCACCGCGCCGGTGTCCAGATCGTTCATCCGGTTGCGCAGCGCGTTGCGCCAATCGGTCACCTTGCGGGTGAAGACGATGTAGAGCACCACCATCGCCAGCGTGGTGACGACCAGGACCGGCCCGAAGCTGCGCCCGAAGATCGCCAGCACCAGCCCCAGTTCCAGCACCGTTGGCGCGATGTTGAACAGGAGGAAATAGAGCATAGTGTCGATGCTCTTCGTCCCCCGCTCCACCACCTTGGTCACCGCGCCGGTCCGCCGTTCGAGGTGGAAGCGCAACGACAGGCGATGGAGATGGCGGAATACGTCCGCCGACAGCCGCCGCGTCGCGTCCTGTCCGACCATTTCGAACACCGCATTACGCAGATTGTCGAACAACGTCGTCCCGAACCGCGCCGCCGCATAGCCGACGACCAGCAGGATCACGAGCGTCACCGCGCTCCGGTCGCCTCCTGCCATCCGGTCGATGGCATATTTCAGCGTATAGGCCGCGCCCAATACCTGAATCAGTTTGGACACCACGACCAGCGCCATCGCCGCCACGATCCGCACGCGCAGCGCGGGCGCGCCGGCAGGCCAGAGATAGGGGAGGAAACGGCGAAGCGTCGGGATCAGGGGCCGGTCAGGCGTACCGGCGGTGGAGTCGATGGGCGGCATGTCACCCCCATGTCGGCGGAACCGAGGGGAAGTTCAATGGGGGTACGATCATGGGCGTCATGGCCCGCAGCCCTGCCCTCCCCCGGCCCCTCCCGCCTGCGGGAGGAGAGTTTGGCAGGAATTGCGGTGAGCGCTTGCCTCTGGCCGCTCCCCTCCCGCAGGCGGGAGGGGCTGGGGGAGGCACCCGCCACAAGCGACACCCTCCCGAACCTCGCCCCTTACAACCCCTTCACAAACTCCGCCCCATGCTTCACCTGCGCGGTCGAGGCCTTCAGCGTATCGCCGATCGGCTCCGCCCGCCCGCCCAGGCAGGGCGCGAGGAAATTCTCGGCCACCGCGTTGAACGCGATGCCGTTCACCGGTCGGGCGAAGCCATGCCCCTCATCGGGGAACAGCACATAGGTGACGGGAATGGCCTTGGCCGCCATCGCCGCGACGATCTGGTCGCTTTCGGCGACGTTGACGCGCGGGTCGTTGGCGCCCTGCCCGATCAGCAGCGGCTTCTTGATCCGGTCGACGAAGGTCAGCGGGCTGCGCTCCTTGAGCAGCGCGCGGCCTTCCTCGGTGGTGGGGTCGCCCATCCGCTTGTAGAATTGCTGCTTGCCCGCTTCCCAATAAGGCGGGATCGTCTTGAGCAGGGTGAACAGGTTGGACGGCCCGACGATGTCGACGCCGCACGCGAACTTGTCCGGCGTGAAGGTCAGGCCCGCCAACGTCGCATAGCCGCCATAGGACCCGCCCATGATCGCCACCTTGTCGGGCATGGTGACGCCCTGCTTCACCGCCCAGTCGACCGCGTCGATCAGGTCGTCATGCATCTTGCGGCCCCATTGCAGGTCGCCCGCCGAGATGAAATTCTTCCCGAAACCAGTCGAACCGCGATAATTGACCGACAGCACCGCATAGCCGCGATTGGCGAGCCACTGGTGATAGCTGTTATAGCCGAACCCGTCGCGCGCCCAGGGTCCGCCATGGACGAACAGCACCATCGGCACCGGCCCGGTCACCCCCTTCGGCTTGGTCAGATAGGACACCAGGCTCAGCCCGTCGCGCGCCGGGATTTCCATCGCCTCCATCGGGACGAGCGGCGCATCGGCCAGTTCGGGGCGGCTGACATAAAGCTGGGTCAGCTTTTTCGCTTTGCGATCGTACAGCCAGGTCGAGGCGGGAGCGGTGACCGGATCGAAGCTGACCAGCCATTTGTCATCCGCATCGGTGCGCGACCCGATCGAGAACTGGCCCTTATTCTGCGCCTTGAGGAAGGCGAGGTCGGCCTTCACCGCGTCGCCGACCGGGACATAGTCGCGCTTGAGGTAATCGACCTCATAGGCCTCGACCCGACCGGTCTTGGGGTTGAACAGCCCGCCGCCGACATCGGCCTTGGGGCTTTCGCCGATCACGGCCATCTGGCCGCTGGCCATGTCCTGCGCCATCAGCGCGGCGGTGTTCCGCCCCCGGCTGTCCATCCAGTAGAGCGTCTTGCCGTCCACCGTGAAGCCCAGCGGCGAGGTGGTCAGCGAATCGTCCAGGCCGAACTGAACGACGGGCGTCGTCTCCACCTTGGTGCCGTCGACGCGGAAATAGTCCGACCCGCCATCGGGCCGCGCCTTGGCCGCCATGCGCAGGCGCAACTGGTCGTCGGCGAGGAACCCGGCATAGCCGTCATTCTGCATCACCTTGGTCAACGCGCCGGTCGTCAGGTTCAGCTCGTACACGTCGTGCCAGCGCGGATCGCGATTGTTGACGCCGACCAGGATGCGATCCTTGATCTTCTCGCTCGTGCCGACGATCTGGACGCGCGTTTTCTCGAACGGAGTCAGCGCCTTTTGCTCGCCGGTCGCGACGTTGACGCCGTAGAGCAGGAAATTCTCGTCGCCGCCCTTGTCGTTGACGAACAAGATGGACTTCGAATCCGGCGACCAGAAGGCCTGGCGGATCGGCCGGGTCTTTTCGGCGGTCAGCGGGCGGGCCTGATCCGGCGTCGCGATCGGCGCGACCCAGACGTTGAGCACGCCGTCGCGCGGCGCGATGAAGCTGATCCACTTGCCGTCGGGCGACAGCCGCCCGCCGGTCTTGGACGGATTGCCGAACAGCTTGGCGCGTTCGATCAGCGGCACGTCCGCCGCCATCGCCGATTGCGCCACCATCAGCGCGGCCCCCGCCGCCAGCAAAGCCCTGAACCCCATCTCATGCTCCCGATCATGAACTGTATTGTCACAGCATGACACCCGTCCCTGGATCGGACAAGCGCAAAATCGGAACAACCCGCCGCCCTTACGAGTTTTGAATTCCAAGTGGAGGCGGTCGATGGAACCGATTTTCTATGTGATAGCCATATTGGGTTGTGGCGACAGCAGCATCGATTGCACCGAAGCGCGCATGGTGCCTGCCAGGTACCAGACCATGGCCCAATGCCGTGCCGATCTCGCCAACCGGATCGCCGCGAATACGGACGTGCCGTATCCGGTGATCGGCGCGGACTGCCGCCGGATGGGCGCGCAGATGGCCAAGGCAGAGCGTAAGCCGTCCAGGGGGTAAATCCCTGCCATCTCCGTTCAGCCTGAGCGAGGTCGAAGGCCAAGGGAAACCCTTTTGGCTGAGGTCACCACGTACGCTTCGACGCCGCTCAACGCGAACGGCGGTTGGGGATTGTCACGCACTCCCCGCTATCAGCCTTCATCCCGGCAACAAGAAACTACCGGGGTCGCGTCCACAACGTCGGATCGCGCGGGGTGATCGTCATGCTCCCCCGCCGCGCCGCCTGGACGCTGGCGCCCGCCATGAAGCGCAGCTTCTCCGCCTTGCTGGTGCCGACGCGGCTGTCCCAGGCACGGCGTCCGCGTCGGGCGACCTTGCGCCCGATCGCGCCATAGATCGCGGCTGCCGACAGCACCGCCCAGGCCGATCGATAGGACAGAGCGGGCGTCCCCATCCGCGCACTCGCCTCGAACCTTGCCGCCTGGTCGGTCAGGCGGCGGGCCAGCGCGCTGAGCCCCGGCCGGTGCGAAGGCGCCATGATCGCATCGGGCGCAATGCTCTTAAAGGCGAGCCATTCGCGCGGCAGATAATAGCGCCCCGCGCCCGCATCCTCGGCGATGTCCCGCGCGATATTGGCAAGCTGGAACGCCAGCCCCAGGTCGCAGGCGCGGTCGAGCGTCGCCTGGTCGTCGGGCGCCACCCCCATCGTCACCGCCATCATGCAGCCGACCACGCCCGCAACATGATAGCAGTAGCGGTAGAGATCGTCCTCGGTCTCGGGCCGCCAATCCTGGGCATCCAGCGCGAAGCCCGCAATCAGGTCGCGGGGCCAGCGATGCGGCATCCCCGTCTCCGCCGCGACGACCCGCAACGCATCGAAGGCCGGATCGCCGACGACCTGCCCCGCCAGCGCCGCCTCGGTCTTCTCGGTCAGTTCGGCCAGCCGCGCGGGCGCATCCGCCACGCGGGTCATGCCATGGCCATGATCCTGCCCGTCGGCGATGTCGTCGCAGCGGCGGCACCAGGCATAGAGCAGCCAGGCCCGCGCCCGCGTTTCGGGATCGAACAACATGCTGGCGGCCGCGAAGCTCTTCGAGCCCCTTGCGATCGACGCCTTTGCCGCCGCCACCAGCGCCGCGCGCTCGTCCGGGGCGGCGGACGGGCTCACAGGTCGCCCGCGTTCATGCGCACGATGGGCTGGGTCGGCACATGCGCGCCCATCCGCCCTAAAAGGCCGTCCAGCGTCGAATCGACGATCAGCAGATCGCGGTGCTGCGGTCGCAGGAAACCGACCTCGCCCATCTTCTCCCAGAAGGCGACGAGGTGATCGTAATAGCCAGCGGTGTTGAGCAGTCCGACCGGGTCCGCGTGATAGCCGAGCTGCGCCCAGCTCAGCGCCTCCCACAATTCGTCCATCGTGCCGGTGCCGCCCGCGATGGTGACGAAGCCGTCCGACAGGTCGGTGAACGCCTTCTTGCGCTCATGCATCCCCGGCACGACATGGAGTTCGGTGAGGCCCCGGTGCGCGACCTCGGCATCGACCAACGCCTGCGGGATGATGCCGATCACCTCGCCACCCGCCGCCAGCGCCGCATCGGCGACCGCGCCCATCAGACCCAGCCGCCCGCCGCCATAGACGACGCCGATCCCGCGCTCCGCCAGACCACGCCCGACGCTGCGAGCGGTTTCGATATAAAGGGGGTCGCTGGGGGTCGCCGACCCGCAATAAATGGCCAATCGCTTCATGAGCCATGCGCTAGGCCAAGGCGCCGAGCGGAACAAGCGGGCAAGCGACCGGTCACGCTGGTCGCGCGTCGATTATGGAAAGGGCGACGCGAACAAGGCCGCCCCGCCCCTTCCCGATATTATCGGCCGCGCAGCGTGTTCAGCAGCGCGATGCCCAGCACGCCGCCCAGCGCCGCCGAGGCATAGGGGCGATCCTTCACGAACTGGCGCGCCTGGTCGATCAGCGGGCGGACGGTCTGGTCGATGCTGGTCTTGGCATCGCCGAACGCCTTCTGCGTCTTGCCGCCCAGCTGCTCGCCCCGGCCCTCGGCCTGCATGGACTTGTCGCCCATGGCCGTGCCGATCCCTTCCTTGACCCTGCCGCCGAAGTCCGTGGCCGAACCGTTGATCGTGTCGGTGTTCATCGATGCCTCCTATGCTGGACTGGAAATGGCCGGGGCCCATCAAAGCCCCCGTGACGATGGAGCCTAGTAACCCCGTAGCGCGGCGATGTTTCCCCCAAAGGTCCGCGCGAGCCAGGTCAGCCGGGCAAAACCGCCATCGCCCTTTCGCATCCATCCCCCGCTCGCTACATGCAGCCCGATGGCCGCCGACCCCCTTGCCAAGCTCCACGAAGTTTTCGGGTACAGCCAGTTCCGCGGGGTGCAGGAACAGGTGGTCGACCGTGTCCTGAACCGGCAGCGGACGCTGGCGGTGATGCCGACGGGTGCCGGCAAGTCGCTCTGCTACCAGCTTCCCGCCGTGATGATGGAGGGGTGCTGCGTCGTGGTCAGCCCGTTGATCGCGCTGATGCACGACCAGTTGCGCGCCGCCGAGGCGGTCGGCATCCGCGCCGCCACGCTGACCAGCGTCGACCAGAATCGCGGCGAGACGATGGCCCGCTTTCGCGACGGCCAGCTCGACCTGCTCTATGTCGCGCCCGAGCGTGCCTCGTCGGGGCATTTCCGCGAGTTGTTGGGCTCCGCCCCGCTCAGCCTGTTCGCGATCGACGAGGCGCACTGCGTCAGCGAATGGGGCCACGACTTCCGCCCCGACTACCGGCTGCTCGAACCGCTGATGGACGCCTTTCCCGAGGTGCCCCGGCTTGCCCTGACCGCGACCGCCGATGCGCATACCCGCGCCGACATCGCCAAGCAGCTGGGCATCCCGGTCGAGGGCATGATCGTCTCGGGCTTCGACCGGCCCAATATCCGCTATGCGATCAGCCCCAAGGCCAATGTGAACCAGCAGATCGCGCGGGTGGTCGCCGACACGCCCGGCCCCGGCATCGTCTATGCCCAGACCCGCGCCGCGGCCGAGAAGCTGGCCGAGGCGCTGGCCCGGACCGGCCGCCCGGTCCGCGCCTATCATGCCGGGCTGGACCCCGCCGTACGCGCGAAGAACCAAGCCGATTTCGTGGCGAGCGAGGACATGGTGATCTGCGCCACCGTCGCCTTCGGCATGGGCATCGACAAGCCAGACGTGCGCTTCGTCGCCCATGCGGGCCTGCCCAAGTCGATCGAGGCCTATTATCAGGAGACCGGCCGTGCGGGGCGCGACGGCGATCCGTCGGTCGCGCATCTCTTCTGGGGCGCCGACGACTTCGCCCGTGCGCGGCAACGCATCGCCGAGGTCGAGCCCGAACGCCAGCCGGGCGAGCGCGCGCGGCTTTCCGCATTGGGCGCGCTGGTCGAGACGGGCGGGTGCCGCCGCCGCATCCTGCTGCGCCATTTCGGCGAGGAGCTGGCGGAGGATTGCGGCAATTGCGACAATTGCCTGGGCAGCCCCGATGCGGTCGACGCGACGACGACCGCGCAGAAATTCCTCTCGGCCGTGTTCCGCACCGGCCAGATGTTCGGCGCGGGCTATATCGAGCAGGTGCTGACCGGCCAGTCGACCGAGCGCAGCCTGATGAACGGGCATGAGGCGCTGTCGGTGTGGAACATCGTCAGCGGCGACGAGGTGGCGCTGCTGAAGCCGGTCCACCGCGCGCTGCTGCTGCGCGATGCGCTGCGTACCAATTCGCATGGCGGGCTGGAGTTCGGCCCCGCCGCCCGCGCGCTGATCAAGGGCGAGGCGCGGCTGTCGCTGGTCGTGCCGCCCAAGCGCGAGCGCAAATCCCGCCGCGCCGCGTCGGTCGCCGCCAATCCGGCCGACAATCCGCTGTTCGAAGCGCTGCGGGCCAAGCGGCGCGAGCTGGCGCAGGAGGCGGGGGTGCCGCCTTATGTCATCTTCCACGACTCGGTGCTGCGCGACATGGCGGCGCAAAGGCCGACCAGCCGCGCGGCATTGTCGCTGCTGTCGGGCATCGGCGCGCGCAAGCTGGATGCTTATGGCGAGGCGTTTCTGGCGGTGATCCGCGACGCGGGCTAAGCTCGGGGCCATGAACGCCCCGACCCTGACCACCGAACGGCTGACCTTGCGCGGCCATCACCCCGACGATCTCGACGCGCTGACGGCGATGTGGGCCGATCCTGCGGTCTACGGCATGATCGGCGGTAAGCCCCGCGCCCGCGAGGAAGTTTGGATCCGCCTGTTGCGGTCGGTCGGCTGCTGGACGGTGTTCGGATACGGCGCATGGGTGGTGTGCGATCGGGCGACGGGCCAGGTGCTAGGCGATATCGGCCTGCTGGAATCGCGTCGGGCGATCGTACCCGAACTGACCGTACCGGAGGTGGGATGGGCCCTCGCCGCCGCCGGGCACGGCAAGGGCTATGCGATCGAAGCGATGCGCGCGGTGCTGGACTGGGCGGATGCGAAGGGCCTGGCGCGAACCTGCTGCATCATCGATCCGGGCAATACGCCGTCGATCCGGCTGGCGGAAAAGCTGGGTTACGGATCGCCGGTCGAGGGGATTTATCACGAGCGACCGATCCGAGTTTTCCACCGGGGCTGACAGTCGAAGTATAAGGCCATTTGGGGATCGGATTGGGCATGGGCGTCGACTGCGCTCAGCGTGAACGGAGCGGGGGTAAGGTCGAGCAAATGGCGCCTTGTCGGTGAAACGATCGCGATCTTGGTCCGCTTGATCCCGCCCCGCCCTCCGTTCGCGCTGAGCGAAGTCGAGGCGCATGGGATGCCATTCGCGGAGAGGTTCATGCGTGGGCTTCGACTTCGCTCCGCCTGAACGGAGGGTGGGAAGTTCGCGCGGAGACGCGGAGAGGACGTGCCCGGCCGACAGGCCGCTTCTCGCCGACGACAGTACGGCAGGGTGCGACGCCGAACGGACACCTGACGCCGCCGCACGGGCAAACCTCTCTGTGCCTTCGCGCCTCCGCGCGAACAAAAGGCCGCATATCCGACGATCACGGTTCAAGCCCCGCCCCCGATAGGGTACAGTCCCGCCCGTGACGCTTGCCCTGATCCTGTCCGCCATCGCCATGACGCTGATCGTCGGTGTGCGCTATCTGCTCGCCTCGGGGGCGTTCGCGCTGGCGACCCGGGCGCGGCATCCCGATCTCTATGCCGGGCTCGATCCGCAGATCCGGCGGGAGATCGCCTGGAGCCTCGCCTCCGCCGCGATCTATGGCGTGCCTGCCGGGATCGTCGCCTGGGGTTGGCAGAACCGGGGATGGACGCGGATCTATGCCGACGTCCATGCCTATCCGCTCTGGTATCTGCCGGTTTCGGTGCTGCTCTACCTGATCGCACACGACACTTGGTTCTACTGGACGCATCGCTGGATGCACCGCCCGGCGATCTTCAAGCGCGCCCATGCCGTCCACCATGCCAGCCGCCCGCCCACCGCCTGGGCCGCCATGGCCTTCCATCCGATCGAGGCGGTGACGGGCGCTGTGGCCATTCCGCTACTGGTCTTCGTGATTCCGATCCATGTCGGCGCACTCGGCTTGGTCCTAACGATCATGACCGTTATGGGCGTCACCAACCACATGGGTTGGGAGATCTTTCCCCGCTTTCTGTGGCAGGGGCACCTGGGGGGGTGGCTCATCACCGCAAGCCATCATCAACGGCATCATGAGCAATATGGGTGCAATTATGGACTCTATTTCCGCTTCTGGGATCGACTGTGCGGGACCGACCGGGGTCTGGGCGATTTCGGACGCGCCCATGCGCAGGCCGCGCGTCGCGCTTCTGCTGCTGGCCGCCCTGCCGTTGATGAGCGCCGCGCCGGTTAGCCGGCTGGACATCGGGATCGACAATCTACGCTCGGGCAAGGGGATGATCCGCCTGTGCCTGACCGCTGACCCGGACAATTTCCCCGCCTGTGTCGACGATGCCCGAGCGATGACGCGCTCCGTCCCCGCAGGCCAGAAGGCCTTGCACCTCGACGGCCTGCCGCACGGCGATTACGCCGCGGCCGTCATCCATGACGAGAACGGCAACGCCAAGCTCGACACGCTGGCGGGCATTCCGCGCGAGGGCTTCGGCTTTTCGCGCAACCCGGCGATCCGCTTCGGTCCGCCGCGCTTCACGGCGGCCCGCTTCAGCCTGGATTCTGTGGCCGAAACACAACAGATTCGGATGCGTTACATTTTCTGAACGACGGAACCGGAGCGAAATCCTCACCCTGGCGTTCCATTTCGGATAATCCATTCAGGGAGTTTTCCGTCTTGCGCCTTTTTCCGCGCGTACTCGCCCCGCTGATCGCCATGGGCGCGCTGTCCCTGTCGCTGCCCGCATGGGCTCAGGATACGACCGTTTCCAGCAACCCCGCCGCCGCCGAAATGGCTAGGCAGTTGGGCAAAAACACCATCACGATCGGCCTCGGCGGCGCCTATTTGCCGGATTATGAGGGGTCGAACGACTATAGCCTCTCCCCCGCGCCTGCCGCGCTGGCCTATATCGATGGGCATACCATCACGCTGATAGGCAATCGCCTTTCGGTCGACCTGATCGGCGACAAGAACAACCGCGAATGGGATTTTCAGGCGGGCCCGATCGGCGTCGTCAATCTCGACCGCACCGCCCCGTCGCGGATCGACGATGCCCGCGTCCGCGCGCTGGGCAAGATCGGCGCGGCGGTGGAACTGGGCGGCTATGTCGGCATCGGCAAGGTCGGCGTGGTCACCAGCCCCTATGACCGGCTGTCCGTCTCGGTCAGCTATCGCCATGACGTGACCGGGGTGCATGACAGCGGCATCTGGCAGCCTTCGGTCAATTACTTCACGCCCCTGTCGACCAAGGCGGCGGTCGGCCTGTTCGCCACCGCCGAACATGCCGGGCGCGGCTATGCCCGCCGCTATTTCTCGATCGACCCGAACCAGAGCGTGGCGAGCGGCCTGCCCGTCTACAACGCGCGTTCGGGGTGGAAGGACTGGTCGGTCGGCGGCCTCGCCACCTATTCGATCACCGGCAATCTGCTGAAGGGGTGGAAGCTGGTCGGCGGCCTGACCTATGGCCGGATGGTCAACGACTTCGCCGACAGCCCGATCGTGTCGCAGGCGGGTTCGCGCGGCCAGTGGCTGAGCGCGCTAGGGGTCGCCTACACGTTCTGAACCCTATCCTCCCCGGCACGGGGAGGGGGACCATGCGAAGCATGGTGGAGGGGGATCGCCGCACCGGGTGTCCTATGAGGCCCCCCCCGCCGTCAGCCCTTCGGCCTGCCACCTCCCCGTACCGGGGAGGATTTCTTACTCCTGCGGGCATTCGCCCGGCTGGGTCACCGGCGCGCCGCCCATATACCATTGGCTGCGGTCGCCCATCGTCTCGCGATCGTGATAGCAGACCCGCGCCTTGGACGATTGGGTGTCGATCTCGACCGTCCAGTTGTTGTCCGAACAATCATGCGGGGTGCAGCCATGCGCCGCGATCCCTTGTTCCCCCCGGCGGAAGATTGGCACCGTCACCGCGCCGCGCGACATGATCCGCTGGATCAACTGCTGATTGCCCACCGCGTCGTGCAGCGCGCTCGCCACCTCGGTCCGGTCGAAAAAGGCTACGCCGTCGACCGCGTCGTTGGGATAATGGCCGATATAGGCGGTCAGCGGATTGACCTGCGCCACCCCCGCCACCGGCGTGGGCCGCGCGGTGCCGGGCGGGGTGAAATTGCCCGGCGCGACGTCCGAATCCGCATCCCCTTCCCGACTGCCACAGGCCGCGAGCGCCAACAGGGCCATGGGGGCAAGGAAGGCGAAGCGGCGCATCTCTCTCTCTCCTGAAAACAATCGCTTTTGACGGGAACGCTTTGACCGCATGGCCGGTTGCCAAGGCGATGACAGCCGCGCCTTCCCCTGATTCCGACCTGTCCCGCTTCGTCGAGGCCCAGGCGGACGGTTTCCCCACCGCATTGGCCGAACTGCGTGGCGGGCGAAAGCAAAGTCACTGGATGTGGTTCATCTTTCCCCAGATCGCCGGTCTCGGTCGCAGCCCCACCGCGCGATATTACGCGATCCGGGACGCGGGCGAGGCGCGGGCCTATCTGGCGCATCCGATCCTCGGCCCCCGCCTGATCGAAGCGATCCGTACCGCGATCGCCGCGCCCGGGTCGGCGGGGGCGGTGTTCGGCGGGATCGATGCGATCAAGCTGCGCTCCTCGCTGACCCTGTTCGCCGCCGTCGCCGATGACCCTGCGCCCTTTCGCGAAGGGCTGGACCGGTTCTTCGACGGGCAGGCCGACGAAGCGACGCTGGCGAAGCTCGACCACCCCGCACCGTGACTCGGGGGGGCGAGCCTCGCTACGGTCACTTGATGGTGACGGGCCCCGGGCCGGTCACGCTGGCCGACTGATCGGCGGTCAGGACGATGGTCCACTGAGTGCTGTTGTCGCACACCGCGTTCCAGCTCGGGTTGCCGTTGACCGGGGCGGCTTCCTTCATCGCGGTGACCGACTGGCAGCTCGCGCCCGAAGGCCCGGCATCGCGGATCGCACGGAACAGCACGCCGCGCCGCTGCCCCTCGGGCAGGTCGCGGATCTTGCCGCCCAGCGCGTCGGCACTCATCACATTGCCGGTGGCGGCGACCGCCGCGGTGTTGTTGGCGGGCTCGGTCGAGGAGCCGCATGCCGCCAGCGGCAAGGCGGCGGCCATCACGGCGAGGGTGATCGTCGAACGTTTCATGATCATGGTCCTCCAATAGGCTCGGCGGCCGGCGGAATGACGACCGTATCGGGTGCATAACGATTATCCGCCAAGCCGGTTGCGCGCCAATCGCACCGGGGGCAAGAGGATGCGATGAGCGACATCCGACTGGACCCAAGCTGGCTGGCCGTCCTGCGCGACCAGTTCGACGAGCCCTATATGAAGGCGCTCAAGACCTTCCTGGCGGACGAGCGCGCCAGCGGCCAGCAGGTCTTCCCCCGCCCCTCCGAATGGTTTCGCGCGCTGGACCTGACCCCGCTGCCCCAGGTGCGTGTCGTGATCCTGGGGCAGGACCCCTATCATGGCGAGGGGCAGGCGCATGGCCTGGCCTTCTCCGTCCAGCCGGGCGTCCGCCCGCCGCCCAGCCTGGTCAATATCTATAAGGAGATGGCGACCGATCTGGGCATCGCGCCGCCGAGCCACGGGTTGCTCGACCATTGGGCGCGGCAGGGGGTGCTGCTGCTCAACTCGGTGCTGACCGTGCGGATGGGCCAGGCCGCCTCGCATCAGGGGCGCGGCTGGGAGCGGTTCACCGACGCCGTCATCCGCGCCGTCGCCGCCAAGCCCGAGCCCGTCGTCTTCATCCTGTGGGGCGCCTATGCGCAGAAGAAGGCGGGCTTCGTCCGCGAGATGGGGGCGGGACGACACTGCGTCCTGACCTCGGTCCACCCCTCGCCTTTGTCGGCGCGGGGCGGGTTCTTCGGCTCGAAGCCCTTTTCCAAGGCCAATGCCTTTCTGGTGGAGCAGGGCCGCGAGCCGATCGACTGGGCGCTGCCGCCACTGTCCTGATCTGTAATCATGCTGGCATCAATTGCCCTGAGGGCGCATAGGGGCCGCCATTCCACCGATGCGACAAGGACCAAGCGCGATGGCCGACGACGAATATGTGTATGACGAAGCGACCGGCGAATGGATCAGCGCCGCCGACGCCGCCGCCAAGTCTGGCACGGGCAGCGACGATGACGCGGTGGTGGTGCGGGACTCGGTCGGCAACGTCCTGAGCGACGGGGATCAGGTGACCCTGATCAAGGACCTGACCGTCAAGGGCGCAGGCCAGACGCTGAAGCGCGGCACCCTGATCAAGTCGATCCGCCTGACCGGCGACGCACAGGAAATCGACTGCAAGTTCGACGGGATCAAGGGCCTGGTGCTGCGCGCGGAGTTTGTGCGGAAGCGGTGACGTTGACGTTCGGCGGCAGGTGGGAGAGCATCGCCCTATGCAGGCAGACTCCTACGAAGAAGCGGCCGAAAATCTGGAGGCGATGATCGACAAGGTCGTCGCCGACCGCGCCCCGTTCGCGATCACGCTTGAGCGGGGCGAAGGCGCGGTGCTGGTTTCCGCCAGCGAATGGGCGTCGATCGAAGAGACGCTCTACCGACTGCGTTTTCCAGAGAACGCCGAGCGATTGCTCGATGCGGTGCGTGGATTCGAGGCGGACGACGAAGGCGTTCTGGCCGAGGGCTGAGAAATCCCCCACCCGTTCCAGGGGGCCTGGCAAGCCTGAGTCCCTGTTCCGCGCAACCTTTCAAGCGGATGGGTGCGATCATTGAGTCAGTAGCATTTGTAGACCGTGCCGGTAACATCATTGAGGAGGGGAGCCGTGTCTAAAACCAAGGTCAAGTTGATTAAAGGAGACAAGAGGACACTGGAATATGAGGTTTGGTCGAAGTGGATAAAAGCTGCTGCCAAACTGTTCGATCGACACATATCGGCCTGGCCAGAAGACGATCCCCTCGCCTACAATGAGACTGCAAGTGTCGCATTTTTAGCGGCGGCAGGTAGCGTAGCCGGATACGTCACTCTGGCAGAATGCAAGACTGACAAACTTGACTCGACAGAAGCCGATCCGGCCAAAATTACGATGCGCAAACGGCAGGGTCGGGCCGATTTGTGGCTACATTCGGCAAAACGGCATTGGGCATTTGAGTTCAAGCAACGCCTAGGTATCGGCGTGTCACGAGCCAACGGCAGGCTAGGGTCATGGATGAAACTTGCTGAGAAATGCGCTTTGGACGTCAATGAAAGTGAAGATGGAAAGCCGATCGCCGGATTGATATTGCCCCTGTATTTTATTGAGGATGATCAAAGGTACGAAAGAGCATCCACCGAAATCAGTCGGTTTGCGTCGGAAAAGGTTGATTACTGCTGGCGCTTAACTCCACCCGATAGTCGCAGGCCAACCTACATCCTATTTAATATCGTTTGAATGCAGAGGAATTGGGAATAGTATCATTGCTTTCTGCAAACTTTCTGTAGCCAAAAAGTATCAATAATTATAGTGCATAATCAGACGTCAGACCGGTGACGCGGCGGTGATCCTTGCGGCGCGAAGCAATCAAAGGCGGATTTTACAGCCCTTGATTGCATCGCCATATCCGCAGTTGTGGATTGACCAGTTATTATTTTCATAGGGCGACTCAAGTGCCGCTGTCTCCATCACTCCGCCGGAAGGTAAACCTCCCCACCCTTCTCGCGGAATTTCTCGCTCATTTCCTGCATCCCCACCTCGGCGTCCTCCGCCGCGACGAAGGTTTCGACCGGCGCGTTCTGCTTCGCCGCAAATTCCCGAACTTCCTGCGTGATCTTCATCGAGCAGAATTTCGGGCCGCACATCGAACAGAAATGCGCGGTCTTCGCACCCTCCGCGGGCAGGGTCTGGTCGTGGTACGATTCCGCCGTGTCGGGGTCGAGCGACAGGTTGAACTGGTCGCGCCAGCGGAACTCGAAGCGGGCGCGGCTCAGGGCGTCGTCGCGCATCTTGGCGGCGGGGTGCCCCTTGGCCAAGTCGGCGGCGTGGGCGGCGAGCTTATAGGTCACCACGCCGACCTTCACATCGTCGCGGTCGGGCAGGCCCAGATGCTCCTTGGGCGTGACGTAGCAGAGCATCGCCGTGCCGTACCAACCGATCATCGCCGCACCGATGCCGCTGGTGATATGGTCGTAGCCGGGCGCGATATCCGTCGTTAGCGGCCCGAGCGTGTAGAAGGGCGCCTCGCCGCACGCCTCCAGTTGCTTGTCCATATTCTGCTTGATCTTGTGCATCGGCACATGGCCGGGGCCCTCGATCATCACCTGCACGTCCTGCGCCCAGGCGCGCTTGGTCAGTTCGCCCAGCGTGTACAGCTCGGCGAACTGCGCCTCGTCATTGGCGTCGGCGATCGCGCCGGGGCGCAGGCCGTCGCCCAGCGAATAGGCGATGTCGTACGCCTTCATGATCTCGGTGATCTCGTCGA
>Ga0308171_1000282_pt1 | contig 134568 bp, 110 predicted proteins | sample PhyGR1_FD_202135 | JGI IMG/M metagenome (GOLD analysis project Ga0308171, IMG submission 202135) | Phyllosphere microbial communities from UC Gill Tract Community Farm, Albany, California, United States - DLSLSG.R1 | ecosystem: Host-associated > Plants > Phyllosphere > Unclassified | place... | reverse complement strand
CTTCTCACCGCCCGACAGGCGGGTGACGTCGGCATCGCCCGGCGGGCAGCGCAGCGCTTCCATCGCCTGTTCCAGCTGGCTGTCGAGCGACCAGCCGTCGACCGCGTCGATCTTGGCCTGAAGCTCACCCATCTCTTCCATCAGGGCGTCGAAATCGGTGTCGTCCTTCGGGTCGCCCATCTCGGCCGAGATGGCGTTGAAGCGGTCGACCAGGTCGGCAACCGGGCGAACGCCGTCCTTGACGTTGCCCATCACGTCCTTCGACGGATCGAGCTGCGGCTCCTGCGCGAGGTAGCCGACGCGGACGCCCTCGGCGGCCCAGGCCTCACCGGTGAAGTCGGTGTCCATGCCCGCCATTACCTTCATCAGCGTGGACTTGCCCGCGCCGTTCGGGCCGATGATCGCGATCTTCGCGCTCGGCAGGAACTGAAGGTGGATGTTGTTCAGGACAGGCTTGTTGGCGCCGGGGAAGGTCTTGGTCAGACCCTTCATCACATAGGTATATTGGACGGCCATGGCGGCGCGGGGCTCCGTGCTTTTAGACTGTAGGATGGTTTACCGCCCATGTAGTCGGTGGGCGGGCGGTTGGCAAACGGGACTGGCTGCGCAACAGTCGGGGCCATGAAGCGATTCCTCCTCGCGGCCCTTGCCGCCACCGCCCTGTCCTCTCCCGTTCTGGCACAGCGGACGCCACCGCCCCCGCCCGCCGCCATCGCGCCCGAGGTCGCCGCCTTGCGCGATGCCGCGCTGACCGACACGGTCGCCTGGGATATCGTCGAGGGGCTGACCACCGAGGTCGGCCAGCGCCTGGCGGGGACCGAGGCGGAGGCGCGCGCGCGGCAATGGGCCGTCGCGCGGCTGACCGCGCTGGGCTTCAAGAATGTGCGCATCGAACCCTATCGGATGCCGGTCTGGGAGCGCGGCGCGGAGAGCGCCGAGATCCTCGCCCCCTTTCCGCAGAAGCTGACGCTCGCCGCGCTCGGCAATTCGGGGGCGACCCCGGCGGCGGGGCTGACCGCCGAGGTCGCCGTCTTCCCCAGCATGGCCGCGTTCCAGGCCGCGCCGGACAGCGCGATCAAGGGGCGCATCGTCTATATCGGCAACGCCATGCCCCGGACGCAGGACGGCGCGGGCTACGGCGCCTATGGCACCGCGCGCTTCACCGGCCCGGCACTGGCGGCCCAGCGCGGCGCGGTGGCGATCGTCATCCGCTCGATCGGTACCGACCATCACCGCTTTCCGCACACCGGCACGACCAATTTTCCCGGGGGCGTAAAGCCGATCCCGGCGGCGGCGCTGTCCGTCCCCGATGCCGAACAGCTGGAGCGAATCGCCAGCCGGGGTCAGCCGGTGCGCATGAAGCTGGTCCTCACCCCGCGCATGATGGGCACGCGCGAATCGGGCAACGTCATCGCCGAGGTCCCGGGCAGCGATCCGTCGGCGGGGATCGTGCTGGTCGGCGGCCATCTCGACAGCTGGGACCTGGGCACCGGCGCGATCGACGATGCCAGCGGCGTGGCGATCACCGCGGCGGCGGCCAAGCGGATCATGGATGCGGGCACGCCGCGCCGGACGATCCGCGTCGTCTGGTTCGGCGCGGAAGAGGTCGGCGGCATGGGTGGCGCGGCCTATGCCAAGGCGCACGCCGACGAGCGTCACGCCACGGCGTCGGAGAGCGACTTCGGCGCGGCCCGGGTCTGGCGGTTCGAGATCAATCTGCCCGCCACTGCGCAGCCCGTCGCGGACCGGCTCCAGACCGCGCTCGCGCCGCTGGGCATCACGCGGGGCAGCGGCCTGGGCGGCGACGGTACCGATATCGGCCCGACGCTGAAGCTGGGCACCGGCGCGATCGACCTGAACCAGTCCGGATGGGATTATTTCGACACCCATCACACGCCCGACGACGTGCTGGACCGCGTCGATCCGGCGGCATTGCGGCAGAATGTGGCGGCCTGGACCGCGATGCTGGCGGTCGTCGCCAACGCGCCCGAGGCGATCGGCCCGGTTACGCCGCGCTGACGGCGACCGGTATCGCTCTGTGCCGGTAACGTTTTGGTAACGCCAACGCCTTGAAAAAGCCCGATCCGTGCCATCGGTTCGTCGCGAACCTTGCGGTCATGTGAATTTTGCGGATTGACCGCGATGAACCGCGCGTTATTTGAGCCGCTTCGCGACGGCATTCGGGTCGGCCGCGATGATTGCTTATGCTTGGGAGCATTCGAATGAAGAAGATTGCCTTTGTTCTCGCTGCCGCCGGCCTGATGTCCGTGGCCGCCTGCACGAAGTCGCCTGAGGCGGCCGCTGTTGAAAACAACGCGGACATGCTGGCTGACAACATGGAAATGCAGGCCGACAACCTCGAAGCGGTTGCCGACAACACCTCGAACGGTGCTGCTGCCTCGACCCTCGAGAACGCTGCCGACAACATGAACGCCGCTGCCGACAACGTCCGTGACGCTGCCGACGCCAAGGCGGACAACATGCAGTAATGCCGCCTCGGACCTTCGGGTCCGAAGCGCCGACTGTTTGTCGGAAAAGGGCGCCTTCCTCGCGAAGGTGCCCTTTTTCTTTTTATGGGATCGCCAATCCCCGTTGCGAACGCGCGCGTCGTCACGCTACGGACATTTTCGGTGGGGCCTGTAGCTCAATGGTTAGAGCTGGCCGCTCATAACGGCTAGGTTGCGGGTTCGAGTCCTGCCGGGCCCACCAATCCCCATTCGTGCATTACCTGCACTGGCCGCGTGCATCCTGGGCCCACGGCGCCTTGCGTGTAGTCCTGCTAGACCGGCACTTCCGATGTCTCTCGCCATATAGGCGATCTCCGATGCGCTCTGGCCAGCCCCAAATTAATGATATTTCCACGCAGAGATGACGCTGCCGACACAGTCCTTGCCAAATTACGACGCGAGATTGGGAGGCATCGGCAGGTCGAGTAACCCCGATCGGCTCGATGAACGAGCACAATCCCTTGAGAAATATCTCCATCGTCTAGCTCAATTGCTCCAGGCCACCGTTCGCGCCAATCTGCAAACGCCTTGCAACTTCATTCGCGGAACTCACAACTTTGGCGACGTGAAAATGGTTCGCATTTTTACTTGTGAAAATCTCCTTGCCGTCTCCGCGGATATTCCACTAATGTGGTTGGCGAGCCGATTTACGAAGGATGAAGGCAATGGCAGTTAAGGGCGACCCCAAGGTCATCGAGTTTCTGAACGAGGCGCTCAAGAACGAGTTGACCGCGATCAATCAGTATTTCCTGCACTACCGGCTGCTCGACCATTGGGGCGTCTACAAGCTTGCCCAGTTCGAGTATAAGGAGTCGATCGACGAGATGCGCCATGCCGACTGGCTGGCCGAGCGCATCCTCTATCTGGACGGCCTGCCCAATTTCCAGCTGCTCGGTCGCCTGCGCATCGGTGAGACGGTGGAAGAGGTGCTCAAGGGCGACCTCGCCATCGAGATCGAGGCGGTGGCGCAGCTCAAGGGCGCGATCGCTTATTGCGAGGAAGTCCGCGACTATGTCAGCCGCGACCTGTTCCAGCGCATCCTCGCCAGCGAGGAAGAGCATGTCGACACGCTGGAACGCCAGTTCGAGATGATCGAGCGCATGGGCATCCAGAACTATGTCCAGTTGAACGCCATGGCGGAAAACGATGCCCCCAAGTCGGGCGCGGCGCCGCACTTGCAGGGATAATGGCGGCGGGGGCGGTTTTAAAGCCCGCCCCCCCCTTCCTGCTTTTGGGTTCCCGCCGTCCAGGCGACTTACCCCCAACATCCGTTCAGCCTGAGCGAAGTCGAAGGCTACGGAAAACCCTTCGCCAAAAAGCCCCTTTTGGACTTGGCCGAGCTAATCCCGTAGCCTTCGACTTCGCTCAGGCTGAACGGATGTGGGGCTGGAGCCAGCCCAAGGGCAGAATGAGGAGCAGGTGGGGCTTGCGCCCCTGCGCTCAGTCCTTGTTCGCGAACGGATTCTTCGGCGCCCGCAGCGTCAGGCGCACCGGCACCGCGCCGAAGCCCAGTTCCCGCCGCATCGAATTGACCAGATAGCGCTCATAGCTGGCGGGCAACTGGTCCACCCGCGTCCCGAAGATCACGAAGCTCGGCGGACGCGATTTGATCTGCGTGACGTAGCGCAGCTTGATCCGCTTGCCGCCGGGCGCGGGCGGCGGGTTGGCGTCGACCGCCTTTTCGAACCAGCGGTTGAGCTCACCGGTCGGCACGCGCTTCGACCAAGCCGCGCGCGTCTCGAACGCCGCCTCGATCAGCGTGTCCAGGCCCTTGCCGGTCGCCCCCGACACCGCGAGCAACGGCACGCCCTTCACCTGGCTGAGCCCATCCTCCAGCGCCTTGCGAACGCCGTTGAACAGCGACGACGGGTTTTCCGCCACATCCCACTTGTTGAGCGCGATGAGGAGCGCACGCCCCTCTTCCAGCACGCGATCGGCAATCCGCAGATCCTGCGACTCCAGTCCCAGGGTCGCGTCGAGCAGCAGCACGACGACCTCGGCGAAATCCACCGCGCGCAGGGCGTCGGCGACGGACAGCTTTTCCAGTTTGTCCTGAACCTTGGCCTTCTTTCGCATGCCCGCCGTGTCGATCAGGCGAACCTGCCGCACCTCGCCGTCGCGGTCGCGCCATTCCCAGTCGATCGCGATCGAATCGCGGGTGATCCCCGCCTCCGGCCCGGTGATCAGACGATCCTGACCGAGGAAACGATTGATGAGGGTCGACTTGCCCGCATTGGGCCGCCCGACGATCGCAAGCTTCAGCGGCGCGAAGGGGTTTTCGAGGTCGACTTCCTCTTCTTCCTCGATCTCGACATCGATGAAGGGCAGCAGCGCCTCGAACAGATCGCCCACGCCTTCGCCATGTTCGGCGGAAAGCTGGACCGGGTCGCCGAAGCCGAGCGCCAGCGCTTCGAGAATGCCCTGCTCCGCCGCACGCCCCTCGGCCTTGTTCGCGGCCAGGACGATCGGCGTGTCCGAGCTGCGCAGCCAGCGCGCGATTTCCTCGTCCAGCGGCATGATCCCGGCGCGTGCATCGACCAGGAATAGCGCGACATCGGCCTCGCCCACCGCCGCCTCGGTCTGGCGGCGCATGCGACCAGGGAGCGTATCGGGGTCTTCGTCTTCATAGCCCGCCGTGTCGATCACACGGAAGTCGAGACCCAGCAGATGCGCGTCGCCTTCACGCCGGTCGCGCGTCACGCCGGGCCGGTCGTCGACCAGCGCCAGCTTCTTTCCGACAAGACGATTGAACAGCGTCGACTTGCCGACATTGGGACGGCCGACGATCGCGACGATAGGGAGTTTTGCCATCGCCGTCCGTTAGCGAAAGGCGAGCCTTTCGTCACGGTACAAAACATACCGTCCCCCCGGCGCGCGCCGGAGGGACGGCTGTTCATCACTTATAGGCGGCGATCCGGCCCTTCTGATCGAGGACGTAGAGCGTCCCGTTGGCCACGATCGGCGGCAGGGCGAAGGGCGTCTTGGCCTCGACCGTCGCCTGCACCGATCCATCGCCCGGATTGGCATAGACGATCTGCCCTTCCGAATTGGTCAGGATCAGGCGATTGCCCGCCAGCACCGGCCCGAACCACGTGATGGCGCCGTTCTTCTTCTTCTCGTTATGGAAACGCTGAAGCTGCGAAATCCAGCGCGCCTTGCCGCTCGACCGGGCCAAGGCCACCAGACGGGCGTCGTCGGTGACGAGGAAAATCCACTCGCCCGCGATCCAGGGCGTCGAGATGCCGGCGAAATTCTGTTCCCACAGACGCTGGCCGGTCGACAATTCCAGCGCGACCATGCGGCCGCCCTGGCCCAGCGCATAGACGAGGCCCTGATCGATCACCGGCGCGGCGTCGATGTCCGACAGCGTCGACACCGAGGTCGAAATACTCGTTCGCGACAGCGCGTCCTGCCACAACATGCGGCCATTCTCGTAGCGATAGGCGTTCAGTTCGCCGCTGGAGAAACCGGCGACGACCGTGCCCTGGCTGGCGGCGGGGGCGGCGACACCGAACACGCCCTGGGTTTCCAGCGTGCCCTGCCCGGCCCAGACGATCTTACCATCGGCCTGGTTGATCGCGTAAAGCTGATTGTCCTGGGTCAGGACATAGACATTGCCATTGGCGATGGTCGGCGATCCGCGCAGCGGGCCACCCGGCTTGGCACGCCACAGCACCTTGCCATCGGCGGCATTGGCCGCGATCACATCGCCCAGACCATCGGTGGCATAGACCGTGCCGCTGTCATAGCTGGCACCGCCGCCGAACCGGGCAAGACGGTTCCCGTCGCCCTCGGTAATCCCGGTGGACCACAGCTTCGCGCCGGTCTCGGCGTTCAGCGCCTGGAGATTGCCCTCGACATCGACGACAAACAGCTTGTTCTCGGCGACGACGGGCGCGGCACCCAGCGGATCACGGGCGGAACCGCCGTTGATCGTCGCTTCCCACAGACGCTGCGGCTGTTCGCCGAGCGCCAACTGGCCCATCGACTTGGCGGCGTTGCCGCCGGGCTGCGCCCATTCGGGATTGGTCTCGGGCGCGGGCAGCAGGACCTGCACATCGGCGATCGTCTTGTCGGCCTCGACCCCGGTTTCGGACACCAGGATCGGCACCCGGTTGCCCACGGTCGGGGTCTTTTTCGGCGCGCTCTTGAACACCCCACAGGCGCCGAGCGCCATCAACGCGGCGAGCGCGGCCGAGGTGCGGAAATGCTTCGTCATTGGGTCTTGGTGTCCTCACTCTGGCCGACGGCATCGACCCCCAATACGCCGGCCATCTGAACCGCACGTTGCCGCAACGTATCGGGCACATCCTTTTCGCTGGCAATCTGCCCGAACAGGCGACCGGCCTGGGCGCGCTTGTTCTGACGGAGATAGGCGATGGCGACCATCTCCCCCGCGCTGCCGAAATAGGCGTTGCCGGGCACCGCCATGCCGCCCAGCCGCGCGATCACGGCGTCGGGCTTCAGCGTGTCGTATTCTGCCATGGTCTGGCGGATCAGCGCCAGGTCGCGGAACGGCTTGGCGAGCGAGGCGTCGTTGGCGATCGTCGCGAAGCGCGCGGCGGCCCCCTTCAGGTCGTCCTTCTGGAGAAGAATGTCCGCTTGGGTGAACTGCGCCAGCGCGCGGTACGCATCGACGTTCGAGGCCGCCAGCGTCTTCAGCTTGGCATCCGCCGTCTTGGTGTCGTTCTCCGCCAGCGCGTCATAGGCCGACTGCAACTGCTCGCCATCCGCCGCCGCCGCCTGGGTCCGGTGATGCTGCCAATAGAGATAGCCGCCGAATGCCGCGAGCGCGACGACGATCGCCGCGCCGACGATAAGGCCCCAGCGGGTCCAAAAGCTGGTCAGCCGATCGCGACGCAGTTCGTCATCGACCTCGCTCATAAAGGCCTGGCTGGATTGGGGCGTTAGGGCCAAGACGGGCTCCGCTATTCTGGATCAAGGCAATTGGAAGCCGCGACCTTTAGCGAGGAGCGAGCCCGGTGGGAAGCGGCCTTGGTTTATCCGCCGTCGCGCGGGGCATAGATCTGTTCCGGTCCGGGGAAACGGCGGGCTCGGACATCCTCGGCATAGGCGCGCGCGGCCTCGCCGATCCGGTCGCCCATCGTCTCGTACCGGCGGACGAAGCGCGCCGTGCGGTCGAACAGGCCCAGCATATCCTCGCCGACCAGAACCTGCCCATCGCACTGCGCCGATGCGCCGATGCCGATCGTCGGGCAGGCGATGCGGTTGGTGATCTCGATCGCGATCGGCTCCACCACGCCTTCGATCACCACGGAAAAGGCGCCCGCCTCGGCGATGGCGACGGCGTCGGCGACGATCTTCTCCGCTTCCTCCGGCGTACGACCGCGCGCGCCGTAGCCGCCCAGCACGTTCACCGCCTGCGGCGTCAGGCCGACATGACCCATCACCGGGATGCCCCGCTCGACCAGGAAACGCACGGTCGGCGCCATCGCCACGCCGCCCTCCAGCTTGACCGCCGCCGCGCCGGTTTCCTTGAGCAGCCAGGCGGCGTTCTCGAACGCCTTTTCGGGGCTCGCCTCATAGCTGCCGAAGGGCAGGTCGATGACCACGACCGCATGATAGCTGCCCCGCACCACCGCCGCACCGTGCGCCGCCATCATCTGGAGCGTGACCGGCACGGTCGAGGGCAGGCCGTAGATCACCTGCCCCAGGCTGTCGCCGACCAGCAGCATGTCGCAATGCGGATCGAGCAGCTGCGCCGACCGCACCGTATAGGCGGTCAGCATGACCAGTGGCGTCGCCCCCTTGGCGCGCCGGATGGCGGGAACGGTCAGCCGCTTCATCGGCGCGGGCGTAGGCGTGGCGCGACTCGTCGCGGTGTCGAGCGTGTAGGTCGTGGACATGGTTCGGCCCTTACTCCCCCGGCCCGACCGGCTCCACCCCCTTGGCTCCGCTCAGAAGATTTCGGCGTAGCGTTCCGGCTTGAACCCCACCGTCAGCGTGCCGTCTCGGTCAAGGACGGGGCGCTTGATGAGCGAAGGCTGCGCCTGCATCAGCCGGATCGCCTTGTCCGCGTCGATATCCTGCCGGTCCGCGTCGTCCAGTTTGCGGAAGGTGGTGCCGGCGCGGTTGAGCAGCACTTCCCAACCGACCTGATCGACCCAGCCACGAAGGGTCGCCTCGTCGATGCCGTCGGTCTTGTAGTTGTGGAAGCGATAGGCGACGCCCTGCTGGTCCAGCCAAATGCGGGCCTTCTTCATCGTGTCGCAATTGGGGATGCCGTAGAGTTGGACGGTCATGAGGCGCCTCGGGATAATGGGAATGGAAGGCCCTTTATCGACGTCCATCGGGAAATGCAGCAGGATAGGGTCGGGCGTGGCCTTCGACTTCGCTCAGGCTGAACGGCTGGCGGGATGGTCCATCTCCCTCGCTTCGTTCAGCCTGAATGAAGTCGAAGGCCAAGGGCTAACCTCGCCCCACGCCATCCTAACCCGTGGCAAGCCGCATGGGGTGGCGCGCCCTTCCCCATCCGGCTATCCCAAGATCATGCAGGACCATCCCTTCTACGCGCTTCACACCCACGGTCTGATCCGCGTGGCCGCCGCCACGCCCGCCGCCTCGGTCGGCGATGCGCATGCCAATGCGGCGGCGATGCTCGATCTGGCGCGGGTCGCGGATGAGGATGGGGTCGACCTGATCGTCTTTCCCGAATTGTCGCTGACGTCCTATGCGATCGACGACCTGCATCTTCAGGGTGCGATGCACGCCGCGACGCTGGAGGCGCTGGGCGAGATGGTGGATGCCAGCGCGGCGCTGTCGGCGGTCATGCTGGTCGGGGCGGCGCTGCCGCGCAACGGGCGGCTGTACAATTGCGCCGTCGTGATCGCACGCGGGCGCATCCTGGGCGTGGTGCCGAAGACCTTCCTGCCCAATTACCGCGAATATTATGAGAAGCGGTGGTTCGCGAGCGGCGCCGGATTGACCGGCCTGACCATCGAACTCGACGGGCAGAGCGTGCCCTTCGGCACCGACCTGATCTTCGCGGCGGAGGACGTGCCGGGCTTCGTCGTCCATGCCGAGATTTGCGAGGATTACTGGGCCCCCACCCCGCCCTCGACCGCGGGCGCGCTGGCGGGGGCGACCATCTGTTGCAACCTGTCGGCGTCCAACATCGTGATCGGCAAGGCCCGGGACCGGGCGATGCTGGCCGCCGCCCAGTCGGCGCGCGCGGCCTGCGCCTATATCTATTCCGCCGCCGGGATCGGGGAGAGCACGACCGACCTGTCCTGGGACGGACAGGGTCTGGTCCACGAACTGGGCGAGACACTGGCCGAGTCCGAACGCTTCCTGCGCGAGCCTGCGCTGACCACCGCCGATGTCGATGTCGAGCGGATCGTGCAGGAGCGGTTGCGCTTCGGGACGTTCAACGATGCCGCCGCCTTTGCCGGCCATCCCGAGCAGCGCTTCCGCCGGATCGGCTTCGTCCATGGTGCCGAACTCGCCGATCATGGCCTGCGCCGGGCGGTGCATCGCTTCCCCTTCGTCCCCGACGACCCCGCGCGGCGCGATGCGGATTGCTACGAAGCCTATAATATCCAGGTCGAGGCGCTGGCGAAGCGGCTCGATGCCAGCGGGGCGAAGACGCTGGTCATCGGCGTGTCGGGCGGGCTCGATTCCACCCATGCGCTGATCGTCGCGGCCAAGGCGACCGACCGGCTGGGCTGGGGCCGCGAGCGCATCCTGGCCTTCACCATGCCGGGCTTCGCGACGGGCGAAGGGACGAAGGCCCATGCCTGGTCGCTGATGCGTGCCTTGGGCGTCAGCGCGGAGGAGATCGACATCTGCCCTGCCGCACAGCGGATGCTGGCCGACATGGGCCACCCCTTCGCGCAAGGCGAGCCGGTTCACGACGTCACCTTCGAGAATGTCCAGGCGGGCCTTCGCACCGATTATCTGTTCCGGCTGGCCAATCAGCGGGGCGGGATCGTGCTGGGCACCGGTGACCTGTCCGAGCTGGCGCTGGGCTGGTGCACCTATGGCGTCGGCGACCAGATGAGCCATTATGCGGTCAATGCGGGCGTGCCCAAGACGCTGATCCAGTTCCTGATCCGCTGGTGCATCCGGACCGGGCAGTATGACGACGCCACCAACACGGTCCTCGCCGCGATCCTGGCGCAGGAAATCTCACCCGAGCTGGTCCCCGCCGATGCCAGCGGCGCGATGCAGTCGACCGAGGCGATGATCGGCCCCTATGCGCTCAACGACTTCTTCGCGCATTACGTCATCCGCTATGGCCTGAAGCCGTCCAAGATCGCCTTCCTCGCCTGGCACGCCTGGCGCGATATCGAGGCGGGCGGTTGGCCGGAGGATCTGCCCGCGGACGCGCGGGTCGCCTATGACCTGCCGACGATCCGGCATTGGCTGGAGCGGTTCCTCACCCGCTTCTTCCAGACCAGCCAGTTCAAGCGCTCCGCCCTGCCCAACGGGCCGAAGGTTTCGCCCGGCGGCGCACTGTCGCCGCGCGGCGACTGGCGGGCGCCATCGGACGGTCGCGCATCGGTCTGGCTGGCGGAGTTGAGCGACGCGCTGCCGCCACACTGACATCACACACTTGGCAGTGGGCCTCGAACAGGTCTATGCTGTCTTGTTAGTCACATTTATTCCAGAATTACAGGCTCCTCCTGGCCTGTCGGCACGAGAGAGATCATGAGCCTTGTCGTTCGCACCCTGTCCGAACAGATCTTCACGATCATTCGCGAACGGATCATCAGCGGCGACCTGACCGAAGATCAGCCGATCCGCCAGGACGCGCTCGCCAACGAACTGGGCGTCAGCAAGATTCCGCTGCGCGAGGCGCTGGCCCGTCTGGAGCAGGAAGGACTGCTGACCAGCCAGGCCAATCGCGGCTTCTTCGTCCGTTCGCTGGGGGCCAGCGAGGCGGAGGAAATCTACGAACTCCGCCTGGCGCTCGAACCCGATGCCGCCGCGCGCGCCAGCCGGGTCGCCACCGCCGCCGATCAGCAGGTCGCGAAGGACGCGCTGGCCGCGCTGGACGTCGCGGCGCATGAGGCGCTGCACGAGGTCGCCCTGCGCAACCGCGCCTTCCACCTGGCGCTGGTCCGCCCGCTGGGGGCCGCGCTGACCTTTCAGTTGATCGAGCGGTTGCAGGTGCTGGCCGAGCGCTATGTGGTCCAGCATCTCAAGCCCGCCGGGCGTGAGACCCGCGCGCACAAGGAGCATCAGGAACTGCTCGACGCCTGGCTGTCGCGCGACGAGGCGCGGGTCGCCGGTTTCCTGACCGAGCATATCGGGGCGACGCTGGTCGATCTGCGCGCGCAACTGGGCCGCTGATCCGCTCAGCCGGGGGGTCGGACATAGGGCGTGGTGATGATCCGCGCACCCCGACGATAGGTCAGGTAACGCCATAGCCATTGCAGGCTGACCCGGATTCGCTGCGCGAAACTGACCAGCAGCACGACATGGACGATCGCCCAGAGCATCCAGGCTGGATAGCCCTTCATGCGATAGGTGCCGAAGTCGAAAATGGCGGCGTGCCGACCGATGATCGCCGCGTTACCGCGATTGTGGAAGCGGAAGGGCTTGGCCACCCGCCCCTTGGTCAGTTCATCGCGCAGCGCCTTGCCCAGATAGCGGCCCTGCTGCTGCGCGACCTGCGCCAGTCCGGGCAGCGGCTTGCCATCCTCGCCCGGGCAGGCCGCGACATCGCCCAGCGAATAGACGCCGTCCAGCCCCTCGACCTTCAGGTCGGTACCGACCGGCACCCGCCCGCCCGGTCCCGGCGCGACGCCCAGCAGCTTCGCCGCCCCGGTCGGCGCCACGCCCGCGCCCCATAGGACGGTGCGCGCGGGGATGAACCGGCCCCCGGCCCTCAAGCCCTCCGCCGTGATCGCCTCGACCGGTGTATCGGTCATCACCTCCACGCCCAGCCGCTCCAGCGCGCGTTCGGCATAACGGGCGAGCGATTTGGGAAAGGCGGACAGGATGCGCGGACCGCCCTCGACCAGGATGATCTTCGCCGTTTCGGGGCGGATGCGCCGGAAGTCGGAGGCCAGGGCATAGCGCGCCAGTTCCGCCACCGATCCCGCCAGCTCGACACCGGTCGGGCCACCGCCGACGATGACGAACGTCATCAGCGCCTGACGATCCGCCGCGCCGTCACGCTCGGCCTCCTCGAACGCGCCCAGCACGCGCGACCGGATGACGCGCGCCTCCTCGATCGACTTGCAGGCGGGGGCGAAAGGCCGCCACTCGTCATGGCCGAAATAGCTGCTCGTCGATCCCGTCGCGACGACCAGCCGGTCATAGGTCAGCGTCTCGCCGGTCGCGAGCGCCACCTCGCGCCGCTCCGTATCGACCTGCGCCACCTCGCCCAGCACGACGCGGATATTGGGATAGCGGCCCAGCACGTGGCGGATCGGCTCGGCCACATCCGCCGGGGAGAGAGCGGCGGTCGCCACTTGATAGAGGAGCGGCACGAAGAGGTGATAATTGTTGCGATCGACCACCGTCACCCGGACGGGGGCATTGGCCAGCCCCTGCGCGACGGCGAGCCCGCCAAAGCCCGCCCCCACGATGACGACATGCGGCCAGTTCGGATCGACCGTCGCGGCGCTCATCCCTTTCCCCTTACCATGTCGCCGCGATCTTGCCGAAATGCCCTCCGCGCTCCTGCAGGCGGAACGCCTCGGCCAGGTCGGCAAGGTCGAAGCGGCGATCGACCACGGGGCGAAGCGCGGCATCGTCCAGCGCCCGGACGAACTCCATCTGCATCCGTCTGCTGCCGACGATCAAGCCCTGCAACCGCGCCTGCTTGCGCATCAGCGTGGCGGTCGGCACGTCCCCGGCGATCCCGGTGAGTACGCCGATCAGCCCGATATGACCCCCGATCCGAACCGCGTCGATCGACTGGGCCAGCGTCGCCGGACCGCCGACCTCGATGACATGGTCGACGCCCTCGCCCGCCCAGTCATGGACGCGCTGCCCCCAATCCTCATGGGTCCGATAGTTGATGACATGCGCCGCGCCCAGTTCGCGGGCGCGCGCCAGCTTCTCGTCCGACGAGGAGGTGACGACCACCCGCGCGCCCATCATCCGCGCGATCTGAAGCGCCCAGATCGATACGCCACCGGTGCCGAGCACCAGCACCGTGTCCCCGGCCTTGAGCCCGCCATCGACCACCAGGCTGCGCCACGCGGTCAGCCCGGCGGTGGTGATCGTCGCCGCTTCGGCATGGTCATAGCCCCTGGGCGCGCGGGTGAACGCCGTGGCGGAAGCGACCACCAACTCACAGGCATAGCCGTCGATCCCGTCCCCCGGCACGCGCGAAAAGTCGCCGACGCGCGGCGGGCCTTCCTGCCAATCGGGGAAGAAGCACGAAACCACCGCGTCGCCCGAGGCGAAGTCGATCACGCCCTCCCCGACCGCCTCGACGACGCCTGCGCCGTCGGCCATCGGGATGCGGCCATCCTCGGTCGGCATCTTGCCCGCGACGACGCCATAATCATGATAGTTGAGCGAGGTGGCGTGCAGGCGAACGCGGATCATGCCGGGCCCCGGCGCGCCGGGATCGGGCCGCTCGACCATCCGCAACCGGTCCAGCCCGCCGGGCGCGTCGAGGATCATCGCTTTCATGCCATCGCCTTCATCACTGTCATATGGATGGCGCTAAAAACGCGGGCGCGGCGTGATGCGATCCCTCAACCGGTCGCCAGCACCCACCCATCGGGCAGGAAATCGACTGACATATAATAGTAAAAGGCGCAGCCGCCGTCGCCGCGATAGCTGCCGCCCTTCACGATCCCGAACGCGGTGCCGCCCAGGAAGACCGGGCCCCCGCTGTCCCCGCTGCGACAGGTGGGACCCCGCACCGCGACCCAAGTCGGCGTGCAGCCGCCGCCGCACAGATCGCCCGCAGGCGCGAAGTCGGGCATCCAGACCTCGGCACAACTATAGCCCGTCCGCTCGCCGCGATGACAGACGATATCCCCTGCACGAGTCGACGCGCGGGCCCGCGCGCCGGTGACCATCCGGCTGACGGTCTTGGCCGTGTCGCTCCAGAAGGCGGGCGGCAGCCCATGGTCGGCGACATTCACCTGCACGTCCTGATAGCCCCAGCCCCATTGCCCGGCGTAGCGCAGCGGATGCGCGCCCCCCGCCGCGTCGATCCAGGACAGCTCGTCGGGACAATGCGCGGCGGTGACGATCGCGCTCTCCACGCCACGCCGCACGACGAAGCCGCTGGTACAGGCATAGCGTCGCCCATTGGCCGGATCGACACCGACCAGCCGCATGCCGCCCTGAAGATCCGCCAGATCGATATCGGGCGTCTCCAGCGTGGCGATCTTGACCGGCACGCCCGCGATCCGCGCGATCCGGTCGCGCATGGCATCGACCGGCTCGGCCCGCAGGTCCGCCTGGCCGACCATGACGACCAGCGCCCCGATGCGCGGATCGACCCCGATCCCCGGCGGCTGGGTCAGGCTGGCACGGATTTCGGTCTGATGCAGCGCCAGCGCGACCACCAGTTGTCGATGGGTCGCATAGGCGCCGGTGCGGAAACGGATCGCGACCGGCTGGCCCGCCAGCGGGACGACCCGGTCCGCCACCGGTGCATCACCGGTCAGGAGCACATCGATCCGAAACGGCCTATGCCCCACCGAAAGGCCCGCGAGCCGATCAGCGAACTCGACCGCCAACGCATCGGTCACCGGCACCGACGCCTCCTGCACCGCCAGCTCCTGCGACGCTTGCGTGGCGGACAGGCCGGACACCGAACCATATTGCGCGGCGTCGAGCGCCAGCGAGGCGGCACCGCCCAGGGGAACCGACACCGGCTCTTGCGCCGACGCCCGCCCGGCCCAGCCGAGCGCAACGGCCACTATCACGATCAGCCACGGCAAAGCCCAGCTATCGGCACGAAAAGAATAGCGTTGGTTATATCCCATCGATTTGATATGTATTTCTGAGTGGAAGCCGGAAAGCGGCGATACACGGATAACACAGGGGACCGATACGATGTTGCGACGCCATGCCTTTCCGTTGATCCTTCTCGCCTCCGCCATTGGCGTGGCGGGCTGTTCACCCTCCGGGTCCGGGAACATCACGGCGACCGACAATGAGTCGTCGGCCGCGCTGACCAATGAGGTCCTGGCCAATGACGAGGGCGCCCTGCTCGACAACGATGCGCTCGGCAACGTGGTGGGCGACAATGTGGCGGAGGCCGACGCGCTCAACGCGAACTGATTTCCCTCGGTGGCGGGCCCTGACCGGGCCTCACACTGCTCCTGCTCGCCAAAGGAAGCTCCCAGCGGCGATCGACTGGCCCGGCGGATGAACCCGCCGGGCCCTTTTCTGTCAGCGTTCCGGGTGACCCAGGGTGCGCAGGACGCGTAGATCGTGCTCGACGACCCCCGCTGAGAAACGCTCGATCAGACGCTGGGCCTGACGCCACATGCCGGTCGGCGGCGGGGCCGCGACGGGTGCCTTGAGCAACCGCCCGCCACACATGGTCGCCAACGCGGAGCCACGGTTCGAACCATCGACGATCAGCGAGGGAAAGGGCAGCGCCGCCTCGGGCGATGCGAACAGCTGACCGCCGGTGCGATCCAGCGCCGCCGTCTCCGGGGGCTGGAAGAACAAGGCGCCCGCGACCTTGGAGACATAATGGCTGGGCGACAGTCGCGCCCACCAGATGCTGGCGAGGCACGCGGCGCCCTCCGCGACCAGCAGCACCGCCTTGTCGGCCTGCGCCACTGCATGGTCCAGGCGAGTCGCCCAGATATCGCGCGCCTCGCGCGACGAATCATCGAAGTGAAGCTGGACATCGCCCTGTCGCGGCCAGGCGAACAGGTTCTCCCAGGGCATGGCCCGCTCGGCACCCGCCATCGGCAGGGTGATGATCGAAAAGGGGTCGTTCAGACGCAGTTCGGCCGTCATGGTCTGCTCCGTCGATGGGCCCCCTAAGCTACGCCTCTCGCCGCGAAGGGCAAGAGGGCGTCGCCGTGTTCCGGGGTCATTCCGACGTGGCGAGCCGTGCCGGACGCCGCGCGGTGCTCAGCGCGGTGGCGATGCTGTCGACCATCAGCTCATATTGATCGGGGGTGTATCCCGCCGCCAGGAACGCCCGAACCTCGTGCGAGGGGACGCTATAGCCATGGTGCCAGCTCAACACCGCCATGCGGCGGAGCGCCTCCAGCGAGGGGTCGGCGAGGCGCGGGTTGCGCGTGTCGCCGAAGATGCTGCCGAGCGCCCGGCCCAGCTTGGACGGCGCGCGCAGGCTGGAGATGCGGTCGCGCCGGGCCAGCGCCACGACCTGCCACTCCAGCGCGGAGAGGCGGGCATCGGGGCGGATTGCGGACACGCCCCGCTGGGTGATGGCGGCATCGACCGCGACGCGGGCTGCACCGATTTCCTGAAAAGCGACATAGGCCATGAGACTTCCCCTTGCGTCGCGCGACATCCCGCACGCCGGGCCATGTGCCCGCCGCGATCGGCAGTCCTTCGTCCGCCGCCGTGCTGTCTCGCCTGTTATCGAACCGGAAGGCCCGAAGCGCCTTCCATACCAAGTGGTATATTAACGGATTGAAAGCCCGTCAAGCACTTTCATACCGGATGGTATTTAACGCGACGGCCAGAGCGCCATGCCGGTCTCGATCAGCGTTTTCAGCTCCGCGCGCGTCGCGCCCGAACCGGCCTGCACCGCCATCCCCTGGAACAGGGCATAGAGATATTGCGTCAGCCCCTCGGGATCGACACCGTCGCGCAGGTCGCCATCATCCTTGGCCCGCTGAAACCGCGCAAGCAACGCGGCCTGTGCCGATGCCCGGCGCGCCACGACCTCGGCCTTGATCGATTCGGCTTCCGCCCCGCAGGCGACCGAGTGGATCACGCCCAGGCACCCTTGCGGTTCGCTCTTGCTGGTCTGCGCCTCCAGCGCGCCGCGCAGCAGATGCTCGGCCACCGCTCGCGCGGTCGGCTGTTCCAGCGCCTCGCGGATATAAGCGAGCTTTTCGGCTTCGTAGAGGTCCAGCGCCTTGTGGAACAAGGCTTCCTTGTTGCCGAACGCGGCATAGAGGCTGGGTTTGGTGATCCCCATCGCCTCGGTCAGGTCGGCCATCGACGCGCCTTCATAGCCCTTGCTCCAGAACACCCGGAGCGCGGCCGCCAGGGCCTTGTCGGTGCAGAATTCGCGTGGCCGCCCCTTGCATACGGGCAATAGGTTTTTCATAACACTCGGTATAGAATTATCCGAGCGGTTTGGAAAGCCCCGGCGAGCGACTGCGCGCCGGGGATCGTCCCAACCGGGATCAGCCGCGCGCCAGGGCGCTGCGCCGACGCCCATAGGCGAAATAGAAGGCCAGGCCCGCCGCGTTCCAGATCGCGAAACGGACGATGGTCGAGCTGGGCAGGCTGAACAGCAGATAGAGGCAGCCCAGGATCGCCAGCGTGCCGACCAGATAGGGTTGCGGACAACGGAACAGCCGCTTGGCCTCGGGTGCCTTGCGCCGCAGCACCATCAGGCACGCCCCGACTGAAATGAATGCCAGCAACGTGCCCGCATTGGCCAGCTCAGCGATCTCGTCCAAGCGGAAGATACCCGCCACCAGCGCGATCGATACGCCCGTGACCAGCGTGATGCGGGTCGGCGCGCCGCTCCGCTTGCTGACCACCGCAAGCGCCTGGGGCAGCAGGCCGTCGCGCGCCATGGTGAAGAAGATGCGGCTCTGCCCGTACATCATGACCAAGATGACCGAGGGCAGCGCGATGACGGCGGCGAGCGCGATCAGGTGCGCGGCGGTCGGCTGACCCAGCGAGCGCAGGACGAGTGCCAGCGGTTCGGGCGAATTGGCGAGTTGCTGGAAGGGCAGCGATCCGATCGCGGCGACCGCGACCGCCATATAGATCAGGGTGCAGACCAGCATCGAACCGACGATGCCGATGGTCAGGTCGCGACCCGGATTCTTGGCCTCCTCGGCCGAGGTCGCAACCGCGTCGAACCCGTAAAAGGCGAAGAAGACGATCGCCGCCGCTGCCATCACGCCGCGCTTGGCCCCGTCCACCTCATGCGCGGCGAAGCCATAGGGCATGAAGGGATGGAGGTTGTCGGCATTGAAGGCCGGCATCGCGAAGGCGACGAACACGCCCAGCGCGACCAGCTTCACGATGACCAGGATGATGTTGAGCGTGGCACTCTCGCGCGTGCCCGCGACCAGCATCCCCATGACCGACAGCGCGACGATCACGGCGGGCAGGTTGATGATGCCGCCGCCATGCGGCCCGGACAGAAGCTCGGGCGGCAGATGCACCCCGGCCGCCTGTATCCAGCCGACCAGATAGCCCGACCAGCCGACAGCCACGGTCGAACAGGCCAGCGAATATTCCAGGATCAGGCTCCACCCGACGATCCAGGCGAGCGTCTCGCCCAGCGCGGTATAGCTGAAGGTATAGGCGCTGCCCGCCGCCGGGATCAGCGTGGCCAGTTCGGCATAGGCCAGCGCGGCGCAGGCACAGACCGCGCCCGCGATCGCGAAGGCCAGGATGACGGCGGGCCCCGCCCGCTCCGCGCCGACGCCGGTCAGCGTGTAGATGCCGGTGCCGACGATCGCGCCGACCCCCAGGGCGATCAGGTGCGGCCAGCTCAGCGTCTTGGCCAGCGCCTGCCCCTCGCCATGCTGGGTCGCGCTGCCCAGCGGTTTGAACGGTCCGAACATCGTTGGAAATCCCCCCGCCCCAAGGCTCCACGTCCCATGGGCTTATGATTGTCAGACGACGGGTGCGAACCCGCCTTTCAGGTCGATCAGCGTGGACCGGATATGGGCATCAAGCAATCCCTGAAGCCGTTCCGCATCGCGCGCCATGAAGGCCTCAAGTTGTTCGCGATGCTCCAAATGGGCCCGCGCGTCGCGCCCAGCGGGTTGCAGATGGGCGACGACGTAACGCTCGGCCAGGACCGCGAGCTGGCGCACGAGCTGGATGGTCAGGGGCCGCCGCACCGGGCGGACCATGGCCATGTGGAACTGGCGGTTGCAGATGGCGACGCGCGCGAGATCGCTGGTCGCGGCCTGGTCCAACGCCTCGAAGGCCGCGACCAGCTTGGCGCGATCCTCGTCATCGGCGACCAGCGCCGCGCTCGCCGCCGCCATCGGCTCGATCTTCAGGCGAAGGCCGTAGATATCCTCGGCCTGCTCGACGGACAGCGCGCCGATCATATAGCCGCGATTGGCGACACCGTGGAGCAGCCCCTCCTGCTCCAGCCGGGCCATCGCCTCGCGCAGCGGAATCTTGCTGACCCCCAGTTCGGCGGCCAGCGCGTCCTGACGGATCGGCCGGTCGGGCGGGATCGCCCCCGCGATGATCCGTTCCCGGACGATGGCGAAGATACGGTCCGCCAGCGTCTGGACGACGATGACGCCCTCGCCCCGATGACGCCCGTCATCGAGCGCATTGTCCAGGGGCGAGGGCATCGTCGCCATCAGGCGGCCTTGGCCTGGCCCAGCGTCGGGCGGGTCGCGGCGGCCTTTTCGACCATCGCGATCACCTCGGCGCGGCGCTCGCCTTCCAGTACGTAGCGCGGCGGCAGCACGCGCTCCGAACCGCGACCCATGACCTGCTCGGCCAGCTTGATCGACTGGACCAGGTCATGCTCGGCATCGAGGTGGAGGAGCGGCATGAACCAGCGATAGATTTCCATCGCCTTGGCATGGTCGCCACGGTCGAACGCCGCGACCAGCTCGACCGATTCCTTGGGGAAGGCGTTGGTCAGGCCAGATACCCAGCCCTGCGCGCCCAGATACAGGCCCTCCAGCGCCACGTCGTCCAGCCCGGCGAACAGGGTGTAGCGATCGCCGAACGCATTGCGGAAATCGGTGAAGCGGCGCGTGTCCGGGGCCGATTCCTTGACCGCGACGATGTTCTTCACATCGACCAGCGCTTCCAGCACCGTCTGGTCGATGACCGTGCGATAGGCGGGCGGGTTGTTGTAGAGCATGATCGGCAGGCCGGTCTGGTCCGCCACGCCCTTGAAATGGTTCACCAGCTCATGCGCCTTGGGCACATAGACCATCGGCGGCAGCAGCATCAGGCCATCGGCCCCGGCCTTTTCGGCGGCCTGCGCGTAACGGACCGCGCGGCGGGTGTCGTACTCGGACACGCCGGTGATGACCGGCACGCGACCGGCCACCGCCTCGACGATCCCAGTCAGCACCATGACCTTCTCATCATAGTCGAGCGAGTTGTTCTCGCCGACCGTGCCCAGAGCGATCACGCCGGTCACGCCGTCGCGGATCAGGTCGTCGACGACGCGCTGCGTATCGGCGAGGTCGATCGACAGATCTTCCCGGATTTGGGTCGTTACTGCGGGGAATACGCCGCGCCAGCCGATGCTCACAATCTGTCTTCCTGCTATTGTTTTAGATATCGTATACTGTTTAGCGTGATCCTTGCCTCAGGTCAATCGTCATTCCTCATCGGGATAAGGTCCCTTGCCGCCCTCTGCGATGAAACGGTCGTTGCGCTGGTCGATCACGCCGAGCGGCACATATCCCAGTTGCAGCATCGCGTCGTGCCAGGCGCGGATATTGAATTTCGCTCCCAAGGCCTTTTCCGACTTCGCCCGCGCCCGCTGAAAGGCGAGCTGCCCCATATAATAGGACAGCGCCTGTCCCGGCCACGCGATATAGCGATCGACCTCGGTTTCGATCTCATGATCCGACAGCGCGGTATTGTCGTGGAGATAGGCCTGCGCCTTTTCCCGGCTCCACCCCATGGCGTGGATGCCGGTATCGACCACCAGCCGGGCCGCGCGCCATGCCTGATAGGACAACATACCGAACCGGTCATAGGGCGTCTTGTAGAAACCCATATCCTCGCCCAGCGCCTCGCAATACAGCGCCCAGCCCTCGCCATAGGCCGACAGATAGCTGTCGCGGCGGAAGGCGGGCAGGTCCTTGTTCTCGGCGGCCAGCGGCATCTGGAACGCATGGCCCGGCGCGCTCTCGTGCAGGGTCAGTGCGGGCAGCGCGTAGAGAGAGCGCGACGGCAGGTCATAGGTGTTGACCAGGTAGATGCCCGTCCCCCCGCGCCCGGCGGTGTAGAAGGGCGCGAGGTCGGCGGGAACCGGCTTGATCGCGAACCGGCTGCGCGGCAGGCGTCCGAACCAGTCCGACGCGATCCCGTCGAAACTCTTGGCAAGCCAGGCCGCGCGATCGAGCAGGTCCTGCGGCGTCTTGGCATAGAATTGCGGGTCGGTGCGCAGGAAGGTCAGGAAGGCGGGGAAGTCGCCCTTGAACCTCACCTCCTTCATCACTTGGTCCATCCGCGCGCGGATGCGCTGCATCTCCGACAGGCCGATGGCGTGGACCTGTTCGGGCGTCATGTCGGCGGTCACATATTCGCGGATCTTGGACCGATAATAGGCCTTGCCATCGGGCAGGTCATAGGCCGCCGTGCTGACCTGCGCGCGCGGCATATAATCGTTACGAAGGAAGGTCAGCAGCCGCTGATGCGCGGGCAGCACATCGTCGCGGATCGCGGCCTTCGCCTCGACCCTCAGCGCCGCCGCCGTCGCGGGGGCCATGTTGGCGGGCATCGTCTTGAACGGTTCGTAGAAGGGCTGCCCCTCGCCCGCTCCCGCATCGATCACCTGCGCGACGCCGATGTCGCGCCCCTTCAAGGTGACGCGCGGCACCGTGAAGCCCCGGTCGAGCCCGGCGCGCATGTTCGCGATCTGCTGATCGAAATAGCGCGGCATCTGGTGCAGCATGGCGATATAGTCGCGATACTGGCTTTCCTTGGTGAAGCTGCCCCGCGCCCAACTGGCGAGGTTGCCCCAGAAGCTGGTGTCGGCGTTCAACGGCTTTTCATATTCGCGGAACCGCTGGGCGGCGAGCAGCGCGTCGATCTGACCGCGATAGACCATGTAATCGGTGCGGACATCGGGCGAGAGGCCGGCGGGATCGATCGCCTCCAGCGCCTTGGCCGTCGCCTCCCACCGCGCCAGGCGCGCGGCCTGGGCGGCGGGGCCGACATCGGGGAGCTTGCGCGAACCCGCGCTGCCGCTGTCATCATCGGCGGCGCTCTGGCTGATGCGCCATTTATATTCCGCCTCCGACAGCGTGCGGAAGCGGGCGTCGGCCGCCGTCTCTCCCGCCTTCGCCGCCGTCTTGGCCGATCGTGCCGGAGCCGCGACCTTCGCATCGGCGATCTCGACCGGCAGGATCGCCAGCGCCACACCGGTCAGCAGCATCATGGTCCGGTTCGTCATGCTCGATTTCCTTCGCTCAACCGTTCAGCGCCATCACGTCGCGGTGCAGATCGGGGGAAATCTCCACCCCCTCGACCAGCGACACCGCCCGCGCGGCATAGCGGCGCGCCGAGGGCAGACGCGCCCCCTGCCCTGTGATCGCTCCGAACATCGCCTCTGCCCGCACCTGATGCTCCGGCAGAAGATCACCCAGAAAGCCCTTGGGATCGATGGCGATGATCAGTTCGCCGCCCAAGGGCGAACCGCCCCGCCCCGCGTCCCATTCGATCGATTCGCGGCTGGTCATGTCGCCGATCAGCGGTCCGGCGAGCAGTTCGACCATCGCCGCCAGCGCCGATCCCTTATGCCCGCCAAAGGTCCGCATCGCGCCCGACAGGATCGCGGCGGGATCGGTGGTCGCATGGCCGTCCGCATCCACGCCCCAGTCGTCGGGAACCGACTTGCCCGCGCGCCGATGAAGCTCGATCTCGCCGCGCGCGACCATGCTCGTCGCGAAGTCGAAGACGAAGGGCGGGCCATCGGGGCGCGGCCAGCCGAAGGCGATGGGGTTGGTCCCGAACACCGGCTCCGCCCCGCCCGACGGCGCGACCCAGGCATGGCTGGGGGTGAAGGCCAAGGCGACCAGGCCCGCCTCGGCCAGTTCCTCGACCTCGGGCCAGAGCGCCGCGAAATGGACGACATTGTTGAGCGCCAGCGCCGCAATGCCATTGGCCTTGGCCTTTTCGATCAGCATCGGCTTGCCGGTCTGGAAGGCGAGTTGCGCGAAGCCGCCGCCGCCATCGACCCGCACCAGCGCACGCGCGGGTTCGGACAGGATCGGTTCGGCATCGGGCACGACGACGCCCTTGTTGATGCTGGAAACCGCGACCAGCAGGCGGTAGATTCCGTGCGAGGCGCAACCGTCCCGCTCGCCCGCCACCATCGTCTCCGCCACCGCCTCGGCATGGGCGGGGGCAAGCCCCGCGCCCAGCAGCTTGGCACGGGCGAGCGTCCGCAATTCGTCCAGCGTCATCCGGATACCGGTCACGCGGTCGCCGCCTTCTTCGCGGTGAACAGACGCATGCCGAAGATCGGCCCGGCGGTGCTGCGATCATGCGGCACCACGCGAATGCGGACGTTCTTCTTCCCCTTGGCCAAGGCCTCGGCCAGCGGATAGTCGACGTTGAAGAACTTGCCCGGCTTGTCATTCTCCAGATGCTGGGTCGCGATCTTCACATTGTCGACCAATATGTCGAAGTCGCGCGCGCGCTCCTCGCCCCAATAGGTCGCCTGAAGGATCAGCGGGCCGGGCCGCACCGCCATGGTGAACTCGAAATAGCCGCCCGAGCGGGCATCGCGCCCCTGCTTGCCCAGATAGGAAACCGGATAGGAGATGTCCGAGGTCAGCCCATGGTCGCGCTCGGGCTGCATCTCGCCCAGATACATCACGTCGACCGAGCGGGCCGCGACATCGCGCGCCGCCGCCTGTTCGGCGAGGTAATTGGCCTCCTCCGCCTTCCAGCCGCTTTCGGTGAAGCGCTTGAAATAGACGGCGCTTCGCCGGTCATACTGGCTGTAGAAGGGCACGAAGGTCAGCCCCATCGGGCGGAACGCATCGCCCACCGCATAGCGCGGCTTGGCCGCATCGGCGGCGGTGAAGGATGCCAGCGGATTGGCCCCGACCATCGCCGGATCTGGCGCATCCCACGGCGTTTCGGAAGGGCTGAGGTCGGCGGCCATCACCATCGGTCCACGCACCACCGCGACGACCGTGTCGTCGCCCGGCGTGGTTTCCAGCCGCAGCTCGAGCGGCAGGCGGATCTCCACCTTGTCCCCCGCCTTCCAACGGCGGTCGATCACGGCATAGCCGCGCTCCATCACCGGCGTGACCGGCTGGCCGTTGACCGCAATCTCCGCCTGTCCATTGGCCCAGCCGGGCACGCGCAACGCCAGCGGGAAACGCCCCGGCCGCGCCAGATGGGCGAAGGTCACGACGCTGCTACCCTCCATCGGATAGGCGGTGTCGAGCGTGACCAGCGCCCCCCGCTTTTCCCAGCGTGCTTCCGAGGGGATATAGAGGTTGACGAACAGCGTCTCGCCGCCCTGCCAGAAGATGGACTCGCCATGCTTGGCATGCGCCTCCATCCCCGACCCGACACAGCACCAGAAGGCATCGTCGGCGGTCGAGGAAAAGCTGCGCGCCGCCCCCGACATCAGCGGCGTCATATAGGTGAAGCCGCCATTCTCCGGATGCTGCGCCGCCATGACATGGTTCAGATGCGCGCGTTCATAATAGTCGAACAGCCGCCCATCGGGCTTCCACCCGTACAGATGCCGGGTCAGCTTCATCATGTTATAGGTGTTGCAATGCTCGCACGTCTGGTCGGTGATGTGGCGCGCGATCGTGTCGGGGGCGGAGAAATATTCCCGGTCGGCATTGCCGCCGATGACATAGCTGTGATGCCCGGTCACCCTTTCCCAGAAGAAGCCGGCGCCCTTGGCCGGTTCGGGCTTGCCGGTGATCTCATGGATACGCGCCAGCCCGATCAGCTTGGGCACCTGGGTATTGGCGTGGAAATTGGCGAGCTTGTCCTCCCCCGCCACCAGCGGGTCGAGCACCTTGCGGTCATAGATGCGCTCGGCCAGCGCCAGCCACTGACGATCGTTCGTCCGCTGGTAGAGTTCGGCGAAGCTCTCGTTCAGCCCGCCATATTCGCAACCCAGCACCTCTTGCAGCCGCGCATCGTCCAGCGCCGCGAAGACCCGCGCGAAATAGCCGCCCAGCTTGACCGCGACGTCCAGCGCCTGCGCATTGCCCCAGCCGCCATGAATGTCGAGCAGACCGGCGAACAGCTTGTGCACCGTGTAGAGCGGCGACCAACTGCCGTTCAGGTCGAACCCGCCCGACTTGATCTTGCCCGCCATGATCTCGGGGAAAATCTCCTCGCCGTCGACGACCTTGCCATCGGGCCGCTTGCGTCCCAGCGCGCCGACATAGCCGTTGCCGCGCTTGTCCTGCGCCTCGGCCAGTTCGGTCACGATGTAATCGGCACGGCGGCGCATCTCGGGATCGCCCGTCTGCTGCCAGGTCAGGACGAGCGCCGACATGTAATGGCCCAGCGTATGGCCCGCGATCGTGTCGCTTTCCCACCCGCCATAGATGGGCGCCTTGGCCTCCAGCCCCGCATAGACGCGGAAATTGTGGAGCAGCCGGTCGGGGCTCAGGCGATAGAGGTAGCGGCGGTTGGTCTCCACCGCGGTCGCATAGACCGAGGGGCGCAGCCGTACCGCCGTCAGCGGCAGAGGCTCCGCCTTGGACGGCAGGATCGAGGCGCCCGCCGCCACCGCACGGGGTGCCGCACCCAGTAATGCGGCGGTCGCCGCTCCCCGCATCCAATCGCGTCTATTTGTCCGCAGCATCTTGCTCTCCAGCCTATACTGTATACCATATCGGGTGATGACATGGGGGTCAATCGTGACGAACACCGGCGCGGCGAACCCCGACAGGGAGAGAATTTCGATGCGTCACAAGCTCTTGCGGATCCTGCCGGTCACGTTGGCGACCCTGTCGATGGCGGCGGCCTGGCAGGGCGCGGGGTCGGCGGAAACGCCCAAGCGCCGCGAGGTTCCGACGCGTTCCGCCACGTCCACCTTACGTGTCGGCGCGTTCCGCCTGCGGCTCGACCCGGCCAGCCAGACGGCGCGCAGCCTGTCGCCCATCGGCACGCCGGGCTTCGATTTCCTGCCGGTCGGCCGGTCGAAGGAGCGGGCGGGCAATGGCTATAACCATCTGGGCGATATCCATCTGCGGCTCCGCACCCGCGCGGGACCGTGGCAGGATTATTCCTCCTCCCGCGACCGCAAGCCGGTGCGGCCTCTCCCGGCGCGCGGCAAGGTGCTGGCGGCGGCGGACATCACGGCGACGATGGGCACCGGCCTGCCGCTGCGCATCACCCGCGAATGGGTGAATGAAGGGGGCGTGCCCGCCCTGCGCTTCACCCTGACCAACGCGTCGCGCGATCCGGTGGAAGTCGGCGGACTGGGCATGCCGATGGTGTTCGACAACATCATCTCCGATCGCACGCTGGAACAGGCCCATGCCCAGGCGAGCTTCGCCGATCCCTATATCGGGCAGGATGCGGGCTATGTTCAGGTCACTCGCCTGAACGGCGCGGGCCCCGCGCTGCTGGTCCTGCCCGAGCGGAACACTCCGTTGGAGGCCTATGTCCCCGTCCCGACGATGCGGGAGACGGGCGGCAAGGCGGTGATCGTCGAGGCGAGCCCGCGTGCGCAGACCTCCGAGGGATTTTACGACTGGACGATCGCCAGCGCGGCCTATGCCCGGACCGACTGGGCCAAGGCGGGGCAACCCTGGAACGAGGCGACCAGTTTTCGCCTGGCGCCGGGCGAGAGCCGCCAGATCGGCCTGCGCTTCGCCGCCTCGCCCAGCATTCGCGGGATAGAGCAAACGCTGACGGCGCAGGCGCGCCCGGTGGTGGTCGGCGTGCCCGGCTATGTCGTGCCGACCGACCTCGACGCCGCGCTGTTCGTCCGTGCGCCGTCCGCCATCACCGGCATCGCCAGCTATCCGGCGGGTGCGTTGGAGGTGACGCGGCAGACCGGCAAGCCCGGCTGGACCCGGCTGTCGGTGCGCGGACGGCGATGGGGCCGCGCGCGCCTGACCCTCACCTATGCCGATGGCAGCGTCCAGACGGTGCAGTATTTCGTCACCAAGCCGCTCGAGCGGACCATGGCCGATCTGGGCCGCTTCTCGACCACGCGGCAATGGTTCGAGGGCAAGGGCGACCCCTTTGGCCGGTCCCCCGCCATCCTGACCTATGACCGCGAGGCGAACCGGATCGTCACCGACGATCCCCGCGTCTGGATTTCGGGGATGAGCGACGAGGGCGGCGCGGGAAGCTGGGTCGCGGCGGTGATGAAGCAGCTCGACAACCCCGACGCCGCCGAGATCGCACGGATCGAGCAGTTGGTCGACAAGACGGTGGTCGGCCGCCTCCAGGTCGCCGACGGCCCCCATGCGGGCGGGGTGAAGAAGAGCCTGTTCTATTACGACCCCGCCGCCTTCCCCAATCTCTATCAGCCCGCCAAGGACTGGCAGAGCTGGACCTCGTGGAAGAAGGATCAGGCCGACGATCTGGGCCGCGCCTATAACTACCCCCATGTCGCGGCGGGGCATTGGGTGCTGTACCGCATCGCCCGCAACCATCCCGGCATGACCAAGGTGCATGGCTGGGACTGGTATCTCGACCATGCCTATCAAACCATCGTCGCGATGATGCGCGACGCGCCGCATTATGCGCAGTTCGGGTTGATGGAGGGCGATGTCTTCGTCGACATCCTGACCGACCTGAAACGCGAAGGCTGGACGACCAAGGCGGACGGGGTCGAGCGGCTGATGAAGGGGCGCGCGGACCATTGGCGCACCCTGAAATATCCGTTCGGCAGCGAGATGGCCTGGGACTCGACCGGCCAGGCGGAAGTCTATGCCTGGATGCGCTATTTCGGATACGGACCGCAGGCGGACGTCACGCGCGAGGTGATACTGGGCTATGACCCGTCGATCCCGCATTGGGGCTATAACGGCAATGCGCGCCGCTATTGGGACTTTCTCTACGGCGGCAAATATCCCCGGCTGGAGCGGCAGATCCATCATTACGGATCGACGCTGAACGCCATTCCGCTGTTCGATTCCTTCCGCCGCGATCCGCGCGACACGCATTTGCTGCGCGTCGCCTATGGCGGGCTGCTCGGCGGGATCACCAATATCGATCAGCAGGGCGCCTCTTCGGCGGCCTTCCATAGCTGGCCCGACCGGATGGAGTGGGACCCGTATAGCGGCGACTACGGCATGGGCTTTTTCGGCCATGCCTATGCGGCGGCGACCTATCTGGTCGACGACCCCGCGCTCGGCTGGCTGAGCTATGGCGGCAATCTGTCGCAGAGCGGCGGTACGATCCATGTCGAGCCACGCGACGGGGCGCGCAGCCGCTTCTTCGTCGCGCCCGCCGGACTCTGGCTGACGCTGGAAGCGGGCAAGATCGCGGCGGTCGATTATGACCCGGCGACGCGGACGGTTCGCCTGACCCTGGACCCCGCCGATCCCGCGACACCGACAGCGCGGCTGTTCGTCGAGACGACGACGCCCGGTGGCCGGACCTATCGCCCCGATCGCGGCACGATGGAGCGCGGCGGTTACAGCGTTCCGCTGTCCACGTCGCCGACGCAACTGGTGCTGTCGGCAAGGTAGGCGCGGAGCTGGCGGACCAGCGGCACATCGGCGGGCGGCATGGGCCATGCGTCCATCGCCGCCGGCTCGCACCAGATCAGGCCGTCCGCCTCCAGCGCGACCGGCGTGTCCGACCAGCGTCGTATGACATAGAGAAGCAGCAGGAGATGACGACCGGGCAGCGGCTCGGTCGCGAACCCGGCGGGCTCCAAGGCGACGGGCTCGACCGTGATCGCCAGTTCCTCGTGAAGTTCGCGGATCAGCGCCGCCTCCGGACTTTCCCCCGACTCGATCTTGCCCCCCGGAAACTCCCACAGCCCGGCCAAACTCTTTCCCGCCGGACGCTGTTGCAGCAGGACCCGTCCTGCTTCATCAACCAGGGCGGCGGCCACGACGGGAAACAGGGGCGTGGCCGCGATCGGCTCCGCTTCGGCTCTATCGACCATTTCTTAACTCTTCCCCCTTATGCCCGTGACACCATGAAAGCGTTCACGATCCTCCGCACCATGCGACGTGTTTGCGCCGATACGCGCGGCGCGACCGCTGTGGAATATGGCCTGATCATCGCCAGCATCATGCTGGTCCTGATCGTGGGCCTGTCTCAACTGGGGATAAGCCTGCAAGGCGTCATGCAGACGCTTGCCGATCACCTCCAGAACGCCACCGGTTAGATTTCATACCGAAGGCTGCAAACTTAAGCCTTCGTCAACCACTTAGCGCTTAAATGGCCCGAAGCTGATCCGGCTCTCCGGCTCAGCCGGGTGATCGACAAAGCATTAGAGACAACGGAGACCGGAATGAAGACGATCCGCAAGATGTTGAAGAACAACAAGGGTGCGACGGCCATCGAATATGGCCTGATCGCGGCCCTGATCGCCGTCGCCGCCATCGGCGCCATGAAGGGTCTCGGTACCCAGTTGAACACCTCGTTCAACAACATCAGCGGCAAGCTGGCGAATCCGACGGGCTGATCCGGTGGGCTGACCGCATGGCTTGACGTCGTCGCCATCGGTTCAGCCCGGGTCCGCCACATTGCGGAAATTCCCTTCGGTCGGATTGCGCCTTTACGGACAGCACGCAATCCGGCCGAAGTGTTTTTTAAGACAGGGCAACGGGTCGAGATATCCCCCGCCCGACCGATCGCGGCGATGCGATCGTCACCAGCGACCGAAGTTTTGTCTTGGGGCTATCGAGGCGTTCGCGCCTTACGATGCCGCCCCGGCAAGGTCCGGGATGACGCGCGCGGCGTCATCCGTCCCCGATCCGCTTAAAGACGACCCATCGCCAGGAACTTCGCGGCTCGACCGCGCTTCAGCTCATCGCGACCGACGCCGCCCAGATCACCCAGCGCCTTCTGGATCGCATCGCCGAGATTGGTGATCGCGCCCGCCGGGTCGCGATGGGCGCCGCCCACCGGCTCGGGCACGATGGTGTCGATGACGCCGAAGCTCTTCAGATCCTGCGCCGTGACGCGCATCGCCTCGGCCGCTTCCGCCGCCTTGTCCGCCGTGCGCCACAGGATCGAGGCGCAGCCCTCCGGCGAGATCACCGAATAGACGGCGTGCTCGAACATCAGCACCCGGTTGCCCGCCGCCAGCGCCACCGCACCGCCCGAGCCACCCTCGCCGACGATTGCCGAGACGACCGGCACGCCCGCCGCCAGACAGGCTTCGGTCGAACGCGCGATGGCCTCCGCCTGGCCACGCTCTTCGGCCTGGATGCCGGGGAACGCACCGGAGGTATCGACCAGCGTCACGATGGGCAGGCCGAATCGGTCGGCCAGCTCGACCAGGCGGATCGCCTTGCGATAGCCCTCGGGCTTGCCCATGCCGAAATTGTGACGGAGGCGGCTGGCGGTATCCTCGCCCTTTTCATGGCCCAGTACCATGACGCGCTGGCCCCGGAACTGGGCGAAGCCGCCCATGATCGCCTGATCGTCGCCGAACGCGCGGTCCCCCGCCAGCGGCACGAATTCGTCGAACAGCCCGACGACATAATGCTTGAAATGCGGGCGCTGCGGGTGGCGGGCGACCTGCGTCTTCTGCCAGGGGGTCAGCTTGGCGAAGGTGTCGCGCAGCAGCTTGTCCGACTTGGCCTGAAGCTTGGCGATCTCCGCGCCGATATCGACCGTCCCTTCGGCGGTCGTGTCGCGCAGTTCGTCGATCCGGCTCTGAAGCTCGGCGATCGGTTTCTCGAAATCGAGGAAGGTCGTTGACATGGGCCTAGCGCCTAAGGGCGCTTGTTCCGAAAATCAACGAGCGGGTGGCGTGCGTTGACCAGTTCGACCAATCGCGCCGCCTCGACATGGGTGTAGATTTCGGTGGTGGCGATATCGGCATGGCCCAGCATCGCCTGTACCGCGCGCAAATCCGCACCCCCGCCCAGCAGATGCGTAGCGAAGGCGTGGCGCAGCACGTGCGGGCTGACCCGGTCGGGCGGAATCCCTGCCTCCGCCGCCAGCGCCTTGACCAGTTGATAGAGGCGGATGCGGGTCAGATGCTTCTTGCCGCCGGGAAACAGCCATGGCGTGTCGGCGGGCACATGGTTCCGCCACGCCGCGACCGCCGCGCGCGCGCGGTCGGAGATCGGCACCATCCGCTCCGCCCCGCCCTTGCCCTTCAGGATCAGGAAAGGCCGGTCGGGATGGACCGCATTGCGCGGCAGCGCGACCAGTTCGCTCGCGCGCAGTCCCGACCCGTAAAGCAGTTCGATCAGCGCGCCGAGTCGCAGATCATTGGGCAAGGGATGCGGCATAGAGGTCCGCTCGGCAATGGCGGCGAACAGCCGCTCGATATCGGCATGGCTCAGCACCTTGGGCAGCCTCCGACGCTGGCCCGGGCGCGGCAAGGCTGTCGAGGGGTCATCCGGCCGCAGCCCTTCCTCATGCAGAAAGGCGTAGAAGCGCCGCAGCGCCGCCGCCTTGCGCGCGACGGTGGCGTTGGCCAGCCGCACCCAGCCATCGGCCAGTGCCCGAAGCGCGCCCTCATCCGCATCGGCGAGCCCGCCCATCGCCTCGCCCGCCAGCCGCAGGTCGGAACGATAGGCGGCGAGCGTGTTGCCCGCCGCGCCCGCCTCCGCCGCCATCATTTCCAGAAACCGGTCGAGGAGCGCGGCGTCGCGAGACATCATGCCCGCGCGATCGCCTCCGCCGCGATCATTCGCGCATCTGTGTCGAGCCCGACCGAGCGCAGCGCCTGGACGATCCGATACAGCGCCTGGGGCGGCACCCCGCGCCAGTCGTTGGTCTGCATCCCGATCGCGCAGAGCAGCACGACCATTCCCGTCTGCTCATCCGCCACCGCTTGGTCGAGCGCCTGGGTCCAGGCGTTGCGCTGTCCGATCCGAACGTCCAGCGCCTCGGCACCGCGTTCGGTATCGCCCTGCGACAAGCGGCCCAGCCCCGCCATCCCGGCGAAGAAGAGGCGCTGCTTCAGCGCGTCGCCATTGCCGCCATAGGCCGTCACCTGGTCATAGCCGACCTGCCCCTGCCGGTCCGGGTCGCTGAGTTCGATCATCGCCCAGGCGTCGCTGCCCTGTTTGACGGCACCGCGCCAGCGGGCCGCGCTCCGGTCCAGTCCGGCGGACAGCATCGAGGCGACCAGCCGGTCCGAATCGCTGTCGGACGCCACGACCGGCAGCCGCGCCACCGCGCGCGCCGTCAGGATCAAACGGCCATAGGGCGTCCGATCGTCATTGCCCCAGAGCGAACGGATCGCGGACAGCCGCTGCCCCTCGTCATTGGCGGCATAGGCGTTGCGCAGGTCATTGCCGATCGCGCCCGACGCCCGGCTGGCCTGGTCGTCGTCCGCCAGCGCGGAGTAGAAATCGACCAGCGCGGCGTTGGACAGCACGCCCATGCTCGCCGCCTGATCGATCACGCTCGCCCGGTCGTTCGCGGCGATAGCGGGTGAGGTCGCCAGCCAGCCGCGCACCTGCGGGACCGCATAGGACAGATATTCGGGCGGCACGCCTAGCCCGGTGGCGGTCGCGAGGCCGAAGCGCCAGACCGTCAGGCGATCCGCGCCGGTCCAGTCGAGGGACACCGCCCGACGCCCCCCCGCGCTCGACCCCATCAGCTTTTCGGCGAGCTTCAGGTCGAAATCGTCCGCGATACGCTGACGCCGGACCTGGCGCACGATCGCGCTGCCCCGCGCCGCCTCGCCCGACAGCGCCGCGCACATGCCCTGCGCCACGCGGTAGCCGCCCAGCCCGGTGACGGCGGCACCGCCATCGGCGAGCGGACAGAGCCCCGCCGGGTCGCTCGACGCGAGGAGCGCGTTCATCCCGACCTGATAGAGTTTGGGGGTGTAATTGCCTGCATCGACCGACTGGACGACGGCGCGCGCAACCTGCGCCTCGCCCATGCGGAGCAACAGCCATGCGCGCTCGGCGGCGAAATCCGCGCCGTTGACGCCGCGCGGCGTGACCATCTGCGCGGCCAGCGTCCGGCGCAGCAGGATCGAGGTCCAGCGCGATGGCAGCGGGGCCGACAGACGCCGCATCAATGCCTCGGCCACCCGTCCGTCCGCGCCCGCGAACACCCGCTGGTCCAGCGCGCCCTCACGCGGACCGGCGGGGCCGACCAGCGCCAGCGACCGCCGCGCCGAGGCGGGCAGTTCATACTCCGCCAGCGTGCGCGGATCGATCGTCGCGCTGGGCGACGGGGTCGGCGTGGGCGTCGGGGCGGACAGCGATTCGATCAGCGCGCCGACCGGATCGGCCGGGGTCCGCGCGGGCGTCGGTACGGCCACCGGGGTCGGCGCGGTTCCCGGCGCCACGCGCGGGGTCGCCGTGCCGCGCGGCGTCGGCCGGGGACTGGGCGGCGCGCTCGGCTGGCCGAAGCCCGGGGGAAGCAGCGATTCGGGCCGATCCTGCGCCGCCGCCAGTGCGGCGGCCCCGACCATCAAAAACGCGACGGCGCGGGGCAGATGGCGGAAAACGGCCTTCCGCTTATTGCAGGTTGCCAAGCGAGACCGCCTTCTCGACCTGAGTCGTCGGCCGTTCGGTCGCCCGGCCCGAGAGCAGGAACAGCCCCCCGACGATCACGACGAGGAGGACGATGAGCGAAACGACCATACGGGACATGAAACGCTAAACCTTATAATGGACCCGTGAAAGCCCGGCCGGTGTTGCCGGGCGCGCGCCCGCTGTATAGCGCAGAGTGCAATGTTGCAAAGCCACAACCCTGTAGATGCAAGCTGGAACGGGTCACCCATCGTATTGGTGGGGCTGATGGGCGTGGGCAAGTCGACCGTGGGCCGCCGCCTGGCGAATCGGTTGCGCCTGCCCTTCGTCGATGCCGACACCGCGATCGAGGAAGCTGCGGGCATGAGCGTGTCCGAAATCTTCGCCCAGTTCGGCGAACCCTATTTCCGCGACGGCGAACGGCGGGTCATCGCCCGGCTGGTCGATGGTCGACCCAAGGTGATCGCGACCGGCGGCGGCGCCTTCATCAACGACGAGACGCGCGCCCTGATCCTGGAACAGGCGACCGCCATCTGGCTGAACGCCACGCCCGAGGTGCTGGCCGAGCGGGTCAGGCGGCGCGACACCCGCCCGCTCCTTCGGGGCAAGGACCCGTTGAAGGTGCTTCGCGAATTGTCGGCAGTCCGCAACCCGATCTATGCGCTCGCCCCCATCCACGTCACCAGCAAGCGTGGGCCCCACGAGGCCACCGTCAACGCCATATTGAAAGCCATCGGACGATGAAGACCGTCACCGTGTCGCTCGGCGACCGCAGCTATCCTATCCATATCGAGGCCGGGCTGCTGCCCCGCGCCGCCGAATGGCTGGCCCCGCTGGCGCGCGGGCGGCGCATGGCGATCGTGACCGACGAGAATGTCCGCCCACACCTTGAAGCGTTGCAGGCGTCGCTGACCGCCGCGGGGGTGGAGAGCGAGGCGATCATCCTGCCCCCCGGCGAGAAGACCAAGAGCTGGGCGATGCTGCAGCATGTCTGCGACCGGTTGCTGGAACTGGGGGTAGAGCGGTCGGACCACGTCATCGCGCTGGGCGGCGGGGTGATCGGCGATCTGGTCGGCTTTGCCTGTTCGATCGTCAAGCGCGGTTGCCGTTTCGTGCAGATCCCGACGACGCTGCTCGCTCAGGTGGACTCGTCGGTGGGGGGCAAGACCGCGATCAACACCTCGGCGGGCAAGAACCTGATCGGCGCGTTCCACCAGCCCGCCATGGTGCTGATCGACCCGCAAGTCCTCGATACTCTGCCCGCACGCCAGGTGCGTGCCGGTTATGCGGAAGTGGTCAAATACGGCCTGATCGACGATTTCGCCTTTTTCGAATGGTGCGAGGCGAACGCGCCTGCGCTGCTGGCGGGCGATGCGGACGCGCGGGTCCATGCCATCGCGCATTCCGTCGCGGCCAAGGCGCGGATCGTGGCGGCGGACGAGCATGAGACGAACGGCGTTCGCGCGCTCCTGAACCTCGGCCACACCTTCGGCCACGCGCTGGAGGCGGAGGCGGGTTTTTCGGACCGGCTGCTGCATGGCGAGGGCGTCGCAGCGGGTTGCGCCCTGGCCTTCCGCTATTCGGTCCGCAAGGGACTTTGCGAGCGTCAGGATGCCGAGCGGGTCGCCGCGCATCTGCGCGCGATCGGCCTGCCCGACGGCCTCGCCGCCGCCGGGATCGATGCGCCGTCCGCGACGTTGGTCGAGCATATGAAGCACGACAAGAAGATGGCGGCGGGCACCCTGCCCTTCCTGCTCGCGCGCGGGATCGGGCGGACCTATCTCGACAAGACGGTCGATCTGGCAGACGTCAGCGCCTTCCTGGACGGCGAACCCCGCTGATGCCCAAGGGGGTCGCCAAGCAGAATTTGCCGAGCAAGACCTGCCCGGCCTGCGGGCGGCCCTTCACCTGGCGCAAGAAATGGGCACGGGATTGGGATCAGGTGGTCTATTGTTCGGATGCGTGTCGGCGGAAGCGGTAAGGGTTTGCTTTGACGTTTCGTGTCTGGGGGTAGGCGAGATGTCCGCCCATGGCCTTCGACTACGCTCAGGCTGAACGGAGGTTCGGGTCAAGTCACCCACCCGCTCGCGCTGAGCGAAGTCGAAACGCACGCCCCGGCCTATCCCCGCGCCGCCTTCCCCGCCGCCAATGCGCGCTCGCGACCCTCGCGATGGCCGATGATCTTGGCCGGATAACCCCTCGGCCGGCACCCTGCAGCGTCCGGATCGTGGATCGCGGCATCGGGCAGATGCTTCAACTCCGGCACCCATTCGCGGATATAGTCGCCCGCATCGAACTTCTCCGACTGGGTGAGCGGCGCCATGATGCGGCCGAACATATTGGCGTCGATCCCCGTCCCCGCGACCCATTGCCAGTTGACCGAATTATTTCCGTAATCCGCATCGACCAGACAGTCCCAGAACCAGCGCTCGCCCTCGCGCCAGTCGATCAGCAGATGCTTGATCAGGAACGAAGCGGTGATCATCCGCACCCGGTTGTGCATCCAGCCGGTCGTCCAGAGCTGCCGCATCCCCGCATCCACGATGGGATAGCCGGTGCGCCCCGTTTGCCAGGCCTTCAGGTCGGCATCGGCCTCCTTCCCCTTGCGCCAGGGAAGGCTATCGAACGCCTCGTGCCCATTGCGATCGGCATAGTCGGGCAGCGCCATCACCACGCCATCGGTGAAGTCGCGCCAGGCCAGTTCCTTGCGGAACGTCTCGGTATCGGCATGCCGGTCGAGCGCGTACCAGACGGCGCGCGGCGACACCTCGCCGAAATGGAGGTGTGGCGACAGGCGCGAGCTTCCCTCCTCCGAAGGCATGTTGCGCGCGGTGTCATAAGCCGCCGCCTTGGCGACGAAGTCCTCGATCCGCTCGCGCCCCGCCGCCTCGCCTGGCGTCCAGTCCGCATCGAAACCGGTCGACCAATCGGGCTTGGTGGGCAGCAGCGCCCAGTCGGACAGCGTCTCGCTTTTCGGCCAATGCGCGGGCGCGGTCAGTACCTCGGGCGGATCGAGCGGGTGGCCGGGCGGCAAATGGCCCTGCAATCCCTTCCAGAAGGCGGAGTAGATGCGGAACGGCTTGCCGCCGCCGGTCGTGACCAGTTCGGGCCGGGCAAGATGATTGCCGTCATGCAGGCACAGCGCCTCGGCCAGTTCGTCTTCCGCCGCGCGCCACCAGGGTTCGTAATGGCGGATGGCGTGGATCGCCTCCGCCCCGCTTTCCTTCATCACAGCCTGAAGCGTTTTCACCGCCGGCCCGCGCCGCAGGATCAGGCGACTGCCCAGCGCGTCCAGATCCCTGGCGAGCGCGGTCAGGCTATGATGCAGCCACCAACGCTGCGCCGCGCCCATCCGCCAGTCGCCGGGCGTGTCGTCGTCGAGGATATAAACCGGGATGACCGGTCCCGCCTCCGCCGCCGCCAGCAGCGCGGGTTGATCGTGAAGGCGGAGATCCTGGCGAAACCACAGGATGGAGGGGGCAGCATTCATCCCAGCGCTACGCTTCGCTTGTCCCCCGGTTCCCGGACGCCCAATCGTTTGCCGAGCGTCAGGATGGCGGTCACATGCCGCTCCGCGATCGCCATCACATCGTCGCCATAACCGCCGCCCACCGTGCTTGCGAGCGGCAGCCCCCGCGCCAGCGCCAGATCCGCGATCAGATTTTCGCGCGCCACCAGCCCTTCACGGGTCAGCGACAACCGCCCCAGCCGATCCTCGGCAAAGGGATCGACCCCCGCCTGGTAGAGGATGATGTCGGGCCGATGCTCGTCCAGAAAGGGACGCAGCGTTGCGTCCAGCGCCGCCAGATAGCCATCGTCATCCACCCCGTCGGGCAGTCCGACATCCAGCGTCGAACGCGCCTTGCGCGCCGGGAAATTCTTCTCGGCATGGATGGAATAGGTGACGATATCGCTCCGCCCGGCGGTCAGCGCAGCGGTGCCGTCGCCCTGATGCACGTCGCAGTCGACGATCGCGACGCGGGCCACCGCCCCCTCCTCGACCAGCCGGTTCGCAGCGATCGCCAGGTCGTTGAAGATGCAATAACCCGCCCCCGTATTGGCCAGTGCATGGTGGCTGCCCCCGGCGGTATTGGCGGCGAAGCCGTGCCGAAGCGCCAGCATCGCGGCGGTCCAGCTTCCCCCTGGCACCGCCCGCGCGCGGTACGCCACCTGCTCGGTGATCGGAAAGCCGATGCGCCGCGTCTTTTCCGGCGGCACCCGCGCCTCCAGCACTTCGGCGACATAATCGGGATCGTGCACCGCCTCGATCCATGCGGACGGCATCAGCGCGGGTTCGGTCCAGGCCACCCCGTCCCCCTCCCGCCGCAACAGGTCGCGGATCGCGCCATTCTTGCCCCAGCGATAGGTGGAGCGGGCGGGCGCCTCGGTCACATAGGCCGGGTGATGGACGACATGGATCATGCGCCCTAGTTAGGGTGCCATGACCCGCGATAGGAGGGCTCCGGCCCCGCTGCCCGAACTGCGCGCCGATGTCGCCCGCTTTCTCGGCTATTACAACCGACTGCCCGGCCCGCCCCAGCAGGAACTAGGGCCCGAGGCGGCACGGGCGATGATGCGAGCCGCTCGCGACCTGACCGACCCGCCGATCGGGCCGCTGGGCACCGATCGGCGCTTCACCATCGAGGGGCCGGGCGGCGCGATGCCCGTGCGGCTGTTCGATCCGCGTCAGGATCGTGCGGCGGGGCCGGTCGTGCTGTTCCTGCATGGCGGCGGCTTCGTGCTGGGCGACGTGGACACCCATGCACCGCTCGCCGCCGAGATCGCGCGGACGCTCGACCTGCCGGTCGTCTCGCTCGACTATCGGCTCGCCCCGGAACATGTCTGGCCCGCCGCGCCGGACGACTGCGAGGCGGCGGCGCGCTGGCTGGCGGAACAGCCAGGCACCACGGGGCTGGTCCTGATGGGCGACAGCGCGGGCGGGACGCTGGCGACGGTGACCGCGATGAGCTTGCGCGACCGCCCCGCCGCCGTGCCGGTGCTGGCACAGGGGCTGCTCTATCCCGCCACCGACATGGGCCGCGCGCATCCGTCCCTGCGCGACTTTGCGGACGGCCATTTCCTGACCCGCGCGATGCTCGACTGGTTCGTCGTCTGCTATGCCGCCGACCTTCAGCATGTGCGCGCCGTCCCGATGCGCGGCGACCTGTCCGCCATGCCGCCCGCCGTCATCGTCACCGCCGAGTGCGACCCGATCCGCGACCAGGGCCGCGCCTATGCCGCCGCGCTCGTCCGCGCCGGGGTGCCGGTCTGCTTCCGGGAGGCACGGGGGACGATCCACGGCTTCGCCACGCTGCGCAAGGCGATCCCCTCGGGCGTGGCCGACCTCACCGGATTCCTGCTTGCGTTGCGCGCGCTGATCGCCGAGGCGGTGGCGGCACGCCCTATGGGACAATGATGATGACCGATCTCCCCTATCGCCCCTGCGCGGGCGTCATCCTGATGAACCGCGACGGCCGCGTCTTCGTGGGACAGCGGATCGATTCCACGCTGGAGGCCTGGCAGCTTCCGCAAGGCGGGATCGATCCGGGCGAGGACGCCGATGCGGCCGCCTTGCGCGAGTTGTTCGAGGAGACCGGGGTCACCGCCGACAAGGTCGAGTTGATTGCCCGTGCCCCGCGCGAGCTGACCTACGACTTGCCCGAGGACATGATCGGCAAGGTGTGGAAGGGCAAGTGGCGCGGCCAGCGCCAAATCTGGTTCCTCTACCGCTTCCTGGGCGAGGACGGCGATATCCATATCGACACCGAGCATCCCGAATTCCGCGCCTGGCGCTGGACCGAGCCGGAGACGCTGCCCGCGATGATCGTACCGTTCAAGAAGGCGCTGTACGAGGAACTACTGGTCGTCTTCGCGGAGCATTTCGCCGCACGTCAGGGGGATACCGCCATTCCCGCCGGGTCGCGAAAGGCATAAGGCGCGCATCATGACGAAGCGGCTGCTGCTGATCCCCATCGCGCTGGGCCTGCTGGCCAATGCCGAACCGAACGACCCCGACCCCGCGCTGATCCCGCCGCAGATCCGCGCGATGCTGGAGGCCGCGATCGCCAGCGGCAACGAGAACGACATCACCACCGTCGTCCGCTATGCCCGCAACGCCGTTCCCGAAGCCGCCGACGCGATCGACGCGATGGCCGATGTCTGGCGCGACGAGAAGACCGCCAGCCGCAGCCGGACGATCCGCGAGGCAACCTTCTTCGACCTGTGGCATGGCCGGGTCGAGCTGGGCGGCTTCGCGACGACGGGCAACAGCCAGAATATCGGCCTGACCGGCATCGTCGACCTGACCCGCGAAGGCCTGCAATGGCGGCACAAGCTGCACTTGCAGGGCGATTATCAGGAAAGCTTCAAGGTCGTCAGCCGCGAACATTATGTCGCGTCCTACGAACCCAATTTCAAACTGGACGCCAACAACTACGTCTATGGCGCCGCGCAATATGAAAGCGACCGGTTCCTCGGCTATTTCAACCGCTTCTCGGCCTCGGCGGGTGCTGGCTACAGCGCGATCCGCAAGCCCAACATGACGCTGGACGTCGAACTTGGCCCCGCATTCCGCCACACCGAATTCACCGACGCCCGGATCGAAAGCGCGCTGGCGGCACGCGGCAACCTGAACTTCACCTGGAAGCTGACCCCCGCTATCTCGTTCAACCAGACCGCGTCCGCTTATCTTCAAAAGTTCAACAGCACGGTCGGCACCAATTCCTCGCTCAACGCCAAGGTGTTCGGGCCGCTGTCGGCGCAATTCTCCTACAACGTCCAATATGAAAGCGAGCCGCCGCTCGGCCGCCAGACCACCGACACGATCACCCGCGCCTCGGTCGTGTACAGCTTTTGAGGCATCTTGCCCTCTCCCCTGGACAGGGGAGAGAGGGAATAGACGTCGGCCTAAGCCAATTTTGCCAGCGGGGTTCACCTGCCCCCCTTCCATGGCCTAGGCTGCGGCCATGGAGAGACTGAACACGATCGAGCGGGACGCAGTGGCGTCCGCCGCCGCCTACCCCATGCTGTCCCTCACCGAGCAATGGGCCGCGATCAACAGCGGAACGCGGAACCTTCCCGGGCTGAAGACGATGGCGGACCAGCTTGCCGAGCGCTTCGGAGCGCTGCCCGGCGTGCTGACCATGGTTGCCCCCGAGCCGGTCCAACGGGTCGGGGCGGACGGTCGTCCGGTCGCGATCGACCATGGCCGCCACCTGCATTTGTCGGTCCGCCCCGACGCGCCGGTCAGGATGCTGTTCACCGGCCATATGGATACCGTCTATCCGGTCGATCATCCCTTTCAGAGCGTGACGCGGATCGACGCGAACCGGCTGGGCGGCCCCGGCGTGGCGGATATGAAGGGTGGGCTGGCGGTCCTCCTCGCGGCGCTCCATGCGGTCGAGGCCAGTCCGCTTGCCGGACGGCTGGGCTATGACGTGCTCATCAATTCGGACGAGGAGACAGGGTCAGCCTCCTCGGCGGCGCTGATCGCGCGGCTGGCGGCGGGCAAGGTGGCCGCGCTGACCTATGAACCCGCGCTTCCCGACGGCACGCTGGCGGGGGCCCGTGGCGGGACCGGCAATTTCACCATCGTCGTGCGCGGCCGGAGCGCCCATGCGGGCCGCAACCCGGAAGAGGGGCGCAACGCCATCGTCGCCGCCGCGCGCATCACGCTGGAACTCAGCCGGCTTGCCGCCGACGACATCACCGTCAATCCGGCGCGGATCGACGGCGGCGGGCCGAACAATGTCGTGCCCGACCTCGCCATGCTCCAGGTCAATTTCCGCCCCCGCGCGCTTGCCGCGATCGAGCGCACCGGCCCCGCGATGAAGGCCATCGCCGAGCGCATCGCCGCCGAACACGACGTCGGCGTCGAGATCCATGGCAGCTTCAACCGCCCGCCCAAACCCATAGACGACGGCGCGGCGGCCATGTTCGAGACGGTGCGCGCGGCCGGCGCCGATCTGGGCCTGTCGATCGGCTGGCGAGCGACCGGCGGCGTGTGCGACGGCAACAATATCGCGGCGGCGGGCGTGCCGGTGGTCGACACCATGGGCGTGCGAGGCGGCGCGATCCACTCGCCGGACGAGTATATGCTGATCGACAGCCTGCCCGAGCGGGCGGGGTTGTCGGCGCTGACGATCCTGCGCATCATCGGTGCCGCATGAGCAGCTTTCGCATCCGCCCCGCCGTCGATAGCGACCTTCGTCACCTGTATGAAATGGCCAAGCTGACCGGCGGCGGCTTCACCAACCTGCCCCCCGACCGCCGCGCCCTGACCGCCAAGCTGGCGCGCAGCCGTGACGCCTTCGGACGCGAGGCGGACGGCAGCATCCGGGACGAACTGTTCGTCCTGATGCTGGAGGACCGGGCGACCGGCGAGGTGCGCGGCACCTGCCAGATCTTCACCCATGTCGGGCAGAAACACCCCTTTTACAGCTATCGCATCGGCACGCTGACCCAGCATAGCCGCGAGCTGGACCGCACCTTCCGCGCCGAGATGCTGTCGCTGACCACCGATCTGGAAGGCGCTAGCGAGGTCGGCGGCCTGTTCCTCCATCCCGGCGAGCGGGCCGGGGGCCTTGGCCTGCTGCTCGCCCGCAGCCGTTACCTCTTCATGCGCGCCAATCGTCCGCGCTTCGCCGACCGGGTGCTGGCCGAGTTGCGCGGGGTGATCGACGAGGCGGGGGGATCGCCCTTCTGGGACGGTCTGGCGGGCCGCTTCTTCGGGATGAATTTCCAGCAGGCGGACGAGTTCAACGCGATCCACGGGCACCAGTTCATCGCCGACTTGATGCCCAAACATCCCATCTACACCGCGATGCTGACCGAGACCGCGCGTGCCGCCATCGGCCTGCCCCATCCTTCCGGCCGCGCGGCGATGCGGATGCTGGAGAATGAGGGCTTTGCCTTCGAACATTATATCGACATCTTCGACGGCGGCCCGACCATGACCGCACGGACCGACCAGGTCCGCTCGATCCGCGATGCGCGCGAAAGCCGGGTCGTCGGGATCGACGTTCATTCGGGCCGCGAGGCGCTGGTCGCCGCCGGACGGCTGACCGACTTCCGCTGCGCGCTGGGTGAGATCCGCGATGGAGATGATGGGGTCATCGTCTCCGAAGACACGGCGCGCACGCTCGACCTGTCGGTCGGCGACAGCGTCCTCCATATCGATCGGTGAGCGCCATGCTGAGAGAAATCAACTTCGACGGCATCATCGGCCCCAGCCACAATTATGCGGGGCTCAGCCACGGCAATCTCGCCGCCACGCGTAATGCGGGCAAGACCTCCCACCCCCGCGCCGCCGCATTGCAGGGGATCGCGAAGATGCGCGCGAACCTCGACCTGGGGCTGGTGCAGGGGATTTTCCTGCCCCATCCGCGCCCCGATCATCCCTGGCTGGGGCGGTTGGCGATCGATTATGATGCGGCCTCCCCGGTGCTCAAGGCCCAAGCCCTGTCCGCCTCGGCGATGTGGGCCGCCAATGCCGCGACCGTCTCTCCCGCGCCCGATACGCGCGACGGGCGGTGTCACCTGACCGTCGCCAACCTGCTGACCATGCCGCATCGCAGCCATGAATGGGCTGCGACGCTGGCACAGCTTCGCCTCGCCTTCGCCGACCCGGCCTTCATTGTCCATTCGCCGGTGCCCGCACCCTTTGGCGACGAGGGGGCGGCCAATCACATGCGGCTCTGCGCCGCGCACGACCATCCCGGCGTCGAGGTCTTCGTCTATGGCGAAAGCGGCGGCCCCTTCCTCGCGCGCCAGCATCGCCAGGCCAGCGAGGCCATCGCCCGCGCGCACCGCCTGTCCCCCGACCGCGTACTTTTCGCGCGCCAGTCCGATGCGGCGATCGCGGCTGGGGCGTTCCACAATGACGTGGTCGCTGTCGCCAATCAGCGCGTGCTGTTCGCGCACGAACAGGCCTTCGCCGATCCCGCCCGCCTCTATGACGATCTGCGCACGATCATGGCCGAGGTGGAGATCGTCGAGGTTCCCGCCGCCCGTGTCAGCCTGGAGGATGCCATCGCCTCCTATCTGTTCAACGCGCAACTGGTGACCCCTCCGGGGGGCGAGCCGACGCTTATCCTGCCGCAGGAGGCGCGTGACAATGACGCGGTCTGGTCCTGGTTGCAGGAGCATATCGCGGGCAACGGCCCGATCCGCCGTCTGGAGGTGGTGAACGTCCGCGAATCGATGGCCAATGGCGGCGGCCCGGCCTGTCTTCGCCTGCGCGTCGTCGCCGACCCCGCCACGATCGACCCGCGTTTCCTGGTCGATCATGCAAGGCTCGACCGGATCGCCGCGGTGATCGAGGAGCATTGGCCCGAAGCCATCGCCCCCGCCGACATCGGCGACCCCGCCCTGATCCAACGGATCGAGGCGGCGCGGATCGCGCTGTTGAGCGAGCTGGACTGTCTCATTTTGGCCGCGACTTAAGGGCTTGGCCCGTTCGCGATGCGGTGGTGTAACCAGGCCCATGTGGTCCCGCATCGTCGCCCTGTTCACGATCAAGACGAAGTTCGAGGCGTTTCTCGTCATCTATGGCCTCGGCCTGGGTGCGGTCGAGCGGGGCATGCATTATCTTCAGGCTTATCCAGGCGTTGCGGGCAAGATCCTGTTCGCCGCCTGCCCCATCGCGGTGTTCATGGCGGGCGCGCGGATTCTGGACTCGCTGGAGCGGGACTATCGCGATTGACAGGATAAGTTGGTCGCGCCGTTCGCTGGCGACATTATCTGACAATCCGATGACTGGACTAACGCACCTTCAACGGCTCGAAGCCGAGAGCATCCATATCCTGCGCGAAGTGGTCGCCGAGACCGAGCGGCCGGTGATGCTCTATTCGGTCGGCAAGGATTCGGCGGTGATGCTGCATCTGGCGAAGAAGGCGTTCTTCCCGGCACGCCCCCCCTTCCCGCTGCTGCATGTCGATACGACCTGGAAGTTCCGCGCCATGTACGAACTGCGCGACCGTGCGGCCGAGGCGGCCGGGATGGAGTTGATCGTCCACCGCAACCCGGAGGCGGAGGCGCTGGGCATCAACCCGTTCGACCATGGCAGCCGCCACACCGATATGTGGAAGACCGAGGGGCTGAAACAGGCGCTGACCGCCGGCGGATATGACGCAGCATTCGGCGGTGCCCGGCGCGACGAGGAGAAGAGCCGTGCCAAGGAGCGCGTCTTTTCCTTCCGCTCGGCCGCGCATGGCTGGGACCCCAAGGCGCAGCGGCCCGAACTGTGGAACCTCTATAACAGCCGCATCCACAAGGGGGAGAGCATCCGCGTCTTCCCGCTGTCCAACTGGACCGAACTCGATATCTGGCAATATATCCTTCAGGAAGGCATCGAGATCGTGCCGCTCTATTTCGCCGCCCCCCGCCCGACGGTGGAGCGCGACGGAATGCTGCTGATGGTCGATGACGACCGATTCCGGTTGCGGCCGGGCGAAGTGCCGGTGGACCGCTCGATCCGGTTCCGCACGCTCGGCTGCTATCCGCTGACCGGCGCGGTCGAGAGCGAGGCGGCGACCCTGTCCGAAGTCATCCAAGAGATGCTGCTGACCACCACGTCGGAGCGACAGGGGCGCGCCATCGACCATGACCAGGCCGCCAGCATGGAGAAGAAGAAGCGCGAGGGGTATTTCTGAGATGACCGCCTATCAACCCGATGCGCTGATCGCCGCCGATATCGACGCCTATCTCGCCACCCATGCCGCCAAGTCGATGCTGCGCTTCATCACATGCGGCTCGGTCGATGACGGCAAGTCGACGCTGATCGGGCGGCTGCTCTATGATTCGAAGACCATCTTCGAGGATCAGTTGAGCCAGTTGGAGGCGGACAGCCGCCGGGTCGGCACGCAGGGGCAGAATATCGACTTCGCGCTGCTGGTCGACGGCCTTGCCGCCGAGCGGGAACAGGGCATCACCATCGACGTCGCCTATCGCTTCTTCGCGACGGAGAAACGCAAGTTCATCGTCGCCGACACGCCGGGTCATGAACAATATACCCGCAACATGGTGACGGGCGCCTCGACCGCCGACCTGGCGGTGATCCTGATCGACGCGCGTAAAGGCGTGCTGACCCAGACGCGGCGGCACAGCTATCTGGCCCATCTGGTCGGGATCAAGGAGATCGTGCTGGCGGTCAACAAGATGGACCTGGTCGGGCATGACCAGTCGGTCTTCGACGCGATCGTCGCCGATTATGCGGCCTTCGCGCGTGGCATCGGAATCGAGCGCTTCACCGCCATCCCGCTGTCGGGGCTGACCGGCGCCAACGTCACCACGCCTTCGCCCGACATGCCCTGGTATGACGGTCCGCCCCTGCTGCCGCATTTGGAGACGGTGGCCATCGACGGCGATCGCGCGGTCGCAGCGTCGTTCCGAATGCCGGTGCAATGGGTCAACCGGCCCGACCTCGACTTCCGGGGCTTTGCCGGGTTGATCGCGAGCGGACGGGTGTCGGTCGGCGACCGGGTACGGATCGCCCCCTCGGGCAAAACCACCGAGATTGCGCGGATCGTGACCTATGACGGTGACCGGCCACAGGCGATTGCGGGTGAGGCCGTCACGCTGGTCCTCGCCGACGAGGTCGACTGCTCGCGCGGCGACGTGATCGCCGCGGCCGAGGACCCGCCCGAAATCGCCGACCAGTTCGTCGCCACCATCGTCTGGATGGCGGACGCGCCGCTGGTGCCGGGACGCAGCTATTCGTTGAAGCTCGGTACCCAGTTGGTCGGCGCGACGGTGCAGCCGCCGCGTCACGTCGTCGACGTCAACAGCCAGGAACAGCGCCCCGCCGACACGCTCGCGCTCAACGATATCGGGCTGGCCGAGGTTTATGCCGACCGTCCCATCGTCTTCGAGCCCTATGCGAAGGGCAGTGTGCTGGGCGGGTTCATTCTGATCGACCGCGCGACCAATGCGACCGTGGCGGCAGGCATGATCGACCATGCCCTGCGCCGCGCGCAGAACGTTCATTGGCAGTCGGCGGTCGTCACCCGCGAAGCCCATGCCCGGCAAAAGGGACAGGCGCCCAAGGTCCTCTGGTTCACCGGCCTGTCGGGCTCGGGCAAGTCGACCATCGCCAATCTGGTCGAACAGAAACTGCACAGCATGGGGCGCCACAGCTTCCTGCTGGACGGCGACAATATCCGCCATGGCCTGAACCGCGACCTGGACTTCTCCGAAGCGGGTCGGGTGGAGAATATCCGCCGCGTGGGCGAAGTCGCCAAGCTGATGGCGGATGCTGGGTTGATCGTGTTGACCGCCTTCATCTCGCCCTTCCGCGCCGAGCGCGACATGGTCCGTGCTCTGCTGCCCGAGGGCGAGTTCGTCGAGATCTTCATCGACACGCCGCTGGCGGTCGCCGAGGAACGCGACGTCAAGGGCCTCTATGCCAAGGCGCGAGCGGGCGAGATCGCCGAGTTCACCGGTATCTCCAGCCCCTATGAAGCGCCCGACCGTCCCGAAATCCGGGTCGACACGACCAGGGAAACGGCGGAACAGGCCGCGTCGCGGATCGTCGAGCATGTGCTGGGCGTCTGGAGCTACGACCTGTGACCGACGCCGAACTCGCGCGGTCGGTCGCCATCGAGGCAGGCGAACTGCTGAAGGACCTGCGCGCGTCGAGCGGGCTGGACGGCGCGGCGCTGGGCCAGTTGGGCGACCGTGATGCGAACACGCTCATTCTCGACCGGCTGCGCGCGGCTCGGCCCGACGACTTCATCCTGTCGGAGGAGTCGGTGGATGACCGTGCCCGCTGCGCGGCGCGGCGGGTTTGGATCGTCGATCCGCTCGACGGGACGCGCGAATATGCGAGCGGGTCGGATGAGTGGGCGGTGCATATCGGCCTCGCCATCGATGGCCGCCCCGCGCTGGGTGCGGTCGCAGTGCCCGACCGCGACCGGATCTTCGCGACCGACGACCTGCCCCCCGACCATCCCCCCTGCCCCCAAGGCCTGCGCGTCGTGGTCAGCCGCAGCCGGGCGCCCGACATCGCCCGATGCGTCGGCGATCGGCTGGGCGCGACGCTGATCCCGATGGGTTCCGCCGGGGCCAAGGCGATGGCCGTGGTCGAGGGTCGGGCCGATGTCTACCTCCATGACGGCGGGCAATATGAGTGGGACAATTGCGCCCCCGCCGCCGTCGCGCTCGCCGCCGGGCTCCATGCCTCGCGCATCGATGGCCGACCGCTGATCTACAATTGCGAAAACCCCCTGCTGCCCGATCTGCTGATCTGCCGCCGCGAAGTCGCCGAGCGCGTTCTCGACGCGATCGCCAAAGGATAGGGCGTTTCGTCCTTGAGAAGCCACCGCCCGTACCGGTGACCGATATTCGGCATGCGTGACCTTGTAACGTCACATTCGCTGGTCCATGAACCCGCGATGCAGCGACCGCTACCGTATCCCGACGCCTTCGCCATGCGGACCGCGCGATGACGCTGATCCCTCTGGCATTCGGCCTGGCGGCGATGGCGGCGACGCTGGCGGGCGGGATGCTCGCGCTTCGCCTGCGGCATCGCATCGGCATGGTGCTGGGCGTGACCGCCGGAATCGTGGTCGGCGTGGCGCTGTTCGACCTGGTGCCCGAAGCGCTGGAACTGGCGGGCGACCGCTGGGCGGTGCGGGAGATGATGGGTTTCACCGCGCTGGGGCTGGCGGGCTATATGCTGCTCGACCGGCTGCTGGCGCGGATCCCCCGGGCGGCGGCGGCGTGGCGCGGCGATCTGGGGCCCGCCATGCTGTGCCTGCACAGCTTGATGGACGGACTGGGCATCGGCCTGGCCTTTCAGATCGATACCGCGGCCGGCTGGATGATCGCGCTGGCGGTGTTGACCCATGACGTGGCGGACGGGGTGAATACCGTCAGCCTCAGCCTGGCCGCACGGTCGGAGACGGCGGCACGGCGCTGGCTGATCCTGAACGGGATCGCGCCGATGCTGGGCGTGCTGATCGGGCTGGGCATCGCCATTCCGGCGAGCATGCTGGCTCCGGTCATGGCGCTGTTCGCGGGGGTGTTCCTGTATATCGGCGCGTGCGAACTGGTGCCGCGTAGCCAGTCGCTCGACCCGCGCTTTCGCACCAGTCTGGCGACTGTCGCCGGGATCGTGTTGATGCTGGGCATGACACACTTCGCCCATTGATCTCGGGTTGAATGACGGGGGCTTTCACCGGGTATGTCCCTTGTGAAAGCCCCCCTTCCCCAGCCTTGCTGGTCCCCCCTCCCCGTGCCGGAGAGGATGGAGCATCGCCGCCGGGGAAGGGTATTCCGGCGACGATGCCCCGACTACCGGTGGCGTCAGGCGGGTTCGGCGGCCTGCGCCGCCGCGTTGGTCCCGCCTTCGGCCAATCCGGTAAGCTTTTCGTCGGTCGCCTTTTCCTCGGCCAGCGTCTCGTCGAGGATCGCCGCGCAATCGCTGCGGCCCAATTGCCGCGCCCAGGCGACCAGCGTGCCGTAGCGGGCGATCTCATAATGCTCGACCGCCTGCGCCGCCGCGATCAGCGCGGCGTCGAGGACCCGCTTGTCGGCGACCTCGCCCGCGACCTCATTGGCTTCCTTGATGATGCCGTCGATCGCGGGGCAGGTGACCGCCCTGGGCGAATGCCCGTGCATCTCGAACACCTGTTCCAGCCGCCGGATCTGCCCCTCGGTCTCGCGCAGATGCTGCTCGAACCCGGCCTTGAGCTGCGGATCGGTCGCCTTGTCGATCATCTTGGGCAGCGCCTTGGTGATCTGATGCTCGGCGTAATAGATATCCTGAAGCTGATGGACGAACAGGTCGTCCAGCGTCGCGATATCCTTGGTGAACAGGCCCATGGTCGGTCTCCTTTCGAGGGGGGTCAGCGGTCGGCCGAGCCGGGTTCGGCGATCTTGCGATGCGCCTCGGCCAGCACCGATTGCGGCACCACGCCGGACCCGGCGACTTGGGCCTTGTTGGCGAGGCCCGGGACGATATGCCCCTCTCCCGCCAGCATCGCGTCCCAGCCCTTGCGAGCTACCTCGGCGGGGTCGTCCTTCTTGCTGGCACCCACCCGGGTATCGAGCATATCGGCGCGGGCGAAGAACTCTGTCTCGGTCGGACCGGGCATCAGGGTGGTCAGGGTGACGCCCTTCTGCTCCTTGATCTCGTTGCGCAACGCCTCGGTGAAGTTGACGATGAACGCCTTGGTCGCGTTGTAGATCGCGTTGAAGGGGCCGGGGATGAAACCGACGATAGAGCCGGTGACCAAGACCTTGCCCTCGCCCTGCCGGATCATCGCCGACAACACGCGCTGGAGCAGATAGACGGTGCCCGTCACATTGGTATCGACCGAGCGACGCCATATCTCCACCGACTGGTCGAGGAACGGCCCGCCCTTGCTGTTCCCCGCATTGGCGCACAGCACGTCGATCCGCCGCCCGCCAACCGCCGCCAGCAAGGTGTCCACGCCCTCCAGCGAGGACAGATCGGCCTCGACCGCCTGAACCTGTCCGCCCTGCCCCGCCAGTTCGCTGGCCGCGCTGCGGATTTCAGGCTCGTCCGCTACGATCACGACGTCATAACCGTCCTGCACCGCACACGCCGCCAGATGATAGCCGATGCCGCTCGAGGCACCGGTCACGACTGCCAATTTCCCTGCCATATCGGCCTCCGTCACTTCGCGACCGACTGACCGGGCTTCAGCACGATCTTGGTCACTTCATTCTGCTGGTCATGGAACATGCGATAGCCATCGGGCGCCTGTTCCAGCGGTAGGCGGTGGGAGATCAGGAAGGTCGTATCGATCTTCCCCTCCATGATCGCGTCGAGCAGGCCCGGCAGGTAATGCTGGACATGCGTCTGCCCGGTCTTGAGGGTCAGCCCCTTCTGCATCACCGCGCCGAGCGGGAATTTGTCGACGAAGCCGCCATAGACGGCGGGCATCGACACCCGCCCGCCCTTGCGACAGGCGATGATCGCCTGGCGAATGGCATGGATGCGATCGGTGCCAAGGAAGGTCGACGCCTTGATCTGGTCGATCGCATTGTCGACGAACAGGCCGTGTGCCTCCAGCCCGACCGAGTCGATCACCGCGTCGGGACCGATCCCGCCGGTCATAATCATCAGCGCGTCATAGGTCGAGGTCTGTTCGTAGTTGATCGTCTCCGCCCCGAACTTGCGCGCCAGCTCCAGCCGGTGCGGGAAGTGGTCGATCGCGATCACCCGCTCCGCGCCCATCAGGAAGGCCGACTGGACCGCGAACAGCCCGACCGGGCCGCAGCCCCAGACGGCGACGGTGTCGCCCGGCTCGATCTGCGCGTTTTCGGCGGCCATCCAGCCGGTGGGCAGGATGTCGGAGAGGAACAGGACCTTCTCGTCCTCCACGCCGTCCGGAATGACGATGGGGCCGGTGTCGCTAAACGGCACGCGGACATATTCCGCCTGACCGCCCGCATAGCCGCCGGTCATATGGCTATACCCGAACAAGGCGGACATCGGTTGGCCGTAAAGCTCGCGCGCGATATCCTGATTGTCGGCGGGGTTGCCGTTCTCGCAACCCGAATATTGATGCTTGCCGCAATGATAGCAGGAGCCGCAGGCGATGGTGAACGGCACCACCACCTTCTGTCCCTTTTTCAAGGTAGAGGCGGAGCCGGTCTCGACCACCTCGCCCATGAATTCATGGCCTAGGATATCGCCCGACTGCATCGTCGGGATATATCCGTCATAGAGATGCAGGTCCGATCCGCAGATCGCGGTCGCGGTCACCTTGATGATGGCATCGCGCGGATTGATGATGGCGGGATCGTCCACATTGTCGATGCGGACGTCATGCTTGCCGTGCCAGGTCAGTGCCTTCATGCACCCTGCTCCTCAAGCTGTCTGGGGTTCATCGCGTTGGTCGCCACCTCGCCGGTTTCCATGAGCTGCTTGAAGCGCGCCAAATCACGGCGGACCTGGATATTGGGCTCGCGCTGGAACAGCTTCGCGACCAGCTTGCCGATCACCCCGGCGGGCGGGTCATAGAGGATGGTGGCGGAGACGACGGTGCCCCGCGCGCCCGCGTCGCGAAAGGTCACGCGCCCCGAATTGGCGACATCGGCCGCTTCGTCGGAGGTCCAGGCGATCAGCGATCCCTCCCGCTCCTCGGTGACGATCGCATCCCATTCGACGGTGGAACCGCCGGGCGCCTTGACCACCCAATGGGACCGTTGCGCGTCGAGCACATCGATCCGATCGACATTCTCCATCACGCTGGCGAGATTGGAAAAGTCGCGCCACCAGGCATAGAGTTCGGCGGCGGGGCGATTGATCGTCACGGCCCAGGCGGCAAGGCTGTCGCCCTGTTCCTCGATCCCCTCGCTGATCGCGGTTTTGACAGCGGCGTCGCTGTCCTTCGACGTCGACACGGGCGCGTCGTCATAGGGTCTGTCGGCGATGTCCGGCACAAGCCTTTCTCCTCATTCCTTGCCCGGACAGCGTTGGATGAGGATGGTTGTTCCTTATTTAAGCATGTTTTTCCAATATCTTGATAAACATCAAGACGGAAGGCCGGGATGGTCGACGGGCGGCTCTCAAGATCAGCTTCCCGACACGCGAATGGGCACGCGACCGACCTTGCGCGCCAGCGCCTTGGGGTCCGGGATGGTGATCGACCGGGAAGACCAGATCAGGTCGCCCGCACGCCGTGCCGCCTGGAGCATCCGGTTCACATGCACCGCCGTCAGCCCCAGCGCGTCGGCCAGCGTCTCCTGCGTGATCGGCAATTCGAAGCTGGGGCCGTGGGTCAGATCGCTCATGGCGAGCCGTTCCTGCAATTCCAGCATGAGGTCGCCGATGCGCTCCATCGCGTTCATCCGGCCCAGCCGCGCGATCTGGGCGAGCAGGAACGCCTCGTCCAGCGCATGCGCGACGCCATAGGCTTCGTCCAGCGACGGGTTCGTGCCCCAGGCGGGGGGAACGCAGGTGGTCACCTCGCTGAGCGTGATGATGCTGGTCGGGGCGAGCGGCTTGTGGTGGTGGTACAGCCCGACCACATCGCCCGGCTGCAGGAAGTTCAGGAACTGCCGCCGTCCGTCGAGCAGGATGCGGACCCGTGCGGCCCAGCCCGACAGGATCAGATGCGGGGTGGCGATGTCGCGTCCCTCGACCATCAGGTCGCGGCGGGGACGGAATAGCTGCGGACGCGCCATCGCTTCGATCAGCGCGGCCTCCGCCATCTTGTCGAGCGAGGCCAGCCGCGACAACCGGCTGAGCGCCGGCAGCGAATGGCCCTGGGCGGGGCGAACCAGACCGAGCGTCATGGCTTGTCCTCCACCGGCATGAAGCCGGCACGATGATCGCGCGGCACGGGTCGCGGCATCGATAGGTGAATCGTACGAAGGGGCGAGATGGGCCGGCAGATGTTCATCGCAAACTATCCTCATCACGCCGCCGACCCGTCACGGTCGTACGACGACGGCGATGACGCGACACACGTCACCGGGCCTGACACTATTGGAGGTTCGACGGAGCCGAACCGTTGGTAAGGCCCAGGATCGGCATGCCATCACGGTCATGGCAGGGCGAGTTGGGCGCCACCGGAATTTTCCGTCCAAAAGGTCTACGAACAACCGGGGGATACGCTCCATAATGCATATCAATATGTAACGTTTTTCGTGCGTTAGTTGCGCAAACGCGACGATATGATGATTCAGGCCATTGAGCATGGGTGCGGGCATCCCGCCCGCTGCAGGGGCCGCGACCGTCGCCCATGATCCGCCGGGCATTCCCTTTCCCCGCCGGGACCCTATGGTGCGCGCCTTTCCCTCCAAGAGGCTTTGCCATGCGTTTCGCGAACCTGACCCGCCAACCCGACGATCCCCTGTTGCGGATCATCGGCCAGCACGCCGCCGACCCGCGCGCCGACAAGATCGACCTGGGCGTCGGCGTGTTCCGGGATGAGGAAGGACGCACCCCGGTCATGACCGCCGTCAAGGCTGCCGAAGCCCGCCTGCTCAGCCAGCAGGCCAGCAAATCCTATCTCGGGCCCGAGGGGGATGTCGGTTTCGTCCGGGCCCTGGCCGCGCTGGTCCTGGCCGACACCGTCGCCGCCGATCGCGTCTTCGGTCTCCAGACCCCGGGCGGCACGGGGGCGCTCCGTCTCGCCGCCGAACTGCTCGCCCGCGCGGGCGTTCCCCGCATCTGGATCGGCAGCCCGAGTTGGGCCAATCATGCGCCGCTGTTCCGACAGGCGGGCGTCGAGCCGGTGATGATCCCCTGCTACGACCTGACCAGCCAGGTCTTCGACCTGAACGGCTTCCTTCGCGGCCTGGACGGCGCGGCGGAGGGCGAGGCGGTGCTGTTGCACGGCTGCTGTCACAACCCCATCGGGATCGACCCCGATGCCGCCGGATGGGCCGCGATCGCCCGCCATGTCGCCGCCAGGGCACTGACCCCGGTCGTCGATCTCGCCTATCAAGGGCTGGGCGACGGGTTCGATCAGGATGCGGCGGGCGCCCGCGCCATCCTGGCGGCGGTGCCAGAAGCGCTGCTCGCCTATTCCTGCGACAAGAATTTCGGGCTGTATCGCGAGCGGACCGGAGCCTTGTTCGCCCTGTCGCCCGACGCCGATACCGGCGTGGTGGTGCTGTCCAACCTGCTGTCGCTGGCGCGCGCCAACTGGTCGATGCCGCCCGATCACGGCGCGGCCATCGTGCGCATCATTCTGGAAGACGAGGCACTGACCCGCGAATGGCGCGACGAACTGGAGACGATGCGACAGCGGCTGGCAAGCCTGCGTGTCGCGCTGGCGGCGGGTGGCCGGATCGGCTCGATCGATCTGGCGGCGGTCGCCGGAGGCAAGGGCATGTTCGCGACCCTGCCGCTCAGCCCGACCCAGGTCGAATGGCTGCGCGACCGGCACGGCATCTACATGGCCGGATCGGGGCGGATCAATATCGCGGGGTTCAGCACGGAGGCGATCGGGCGCTTTCATGCGGCGCTGCGGGATATGGCGGCGAACGGGGTGGCCTGATCCGGCACGTCCCGCCGTTCGTGCCGGACGGCGGGATTCCCGTGGCCTTCGACTTCGCTCAGGCTGAACGGAGCGAGGAGAGCAGGTCCTTTACAACCTCCGTTCTGCCTGAGCGAAGACGAAGGCCACGCGACCCGGCATGGAAAAAGGGCGCGCCCGATGATCGGACGCGCCCCCAATCGACAGGCGGGCCGGATCACCCGGCCCCGCCGCCTTACTTGCTCGAGTTCACGATGCGGTTGACGATATTCTCGATCCGCTCCTGACGGCCCGAACGGGGCTTCGGATCGACCGCCTTCTCCACGGCGAGGTCGGCGATCCCGGCGAGGTCCAGGCCACCGACCTGCTGACCGAAGTCGCCGTCCCAACCGGCATAACGCTCGGCCTTGATCGCATCCAGGCGACCGTCCTCGATCAGCGCGGCGGCGTTGAGCAGGCCCTTCGCCACCACATCGATCCCGCCGACATGGCCGTGGAACAGGTCGACCGCGTCCATCGACTGGCGACGAACCTTGGCGTCGAAGTTGAAGCCGCCGGTGGTGAAGCCGCCCGCCCGGATGATCTCCAGCATGGCCAGCGTCAGTTCCTCGACCGAGTTGGGGAATTGGTCGGTATCCCAGCCATTCTGGTGATCGCCGCGATTGGCGTCGATCGACCCGAAGATGCCCAGCGCGCCGGCGGTCGCGATCTCATGTTCGAAGGTGTGACCGGCCAGCGTGGCGTGGTTCGCCTCGATATTGACCTTCACTTCATTCTCGAGGCCATAAGCCTTGAGGAAGCCGTACACGGTCGCGGTGTCGAAGTCGTACTGATGCTTGGTCGGCTCGTGCGGCTTCGGCTCGATCAGGATGGTGCCCTTGAAGCCGATCTTGTGCTTGTGCTCGACGACCAGCGTCAGGAAGCGGCCCAGATTGTCGAGTTCACGCTTCATGTTGGTATTGAGCAGCGTCTCGTAACCCTCACGACCGCCCCACAGCACATAGTTGGAGCCGCCCAGACGATGCGTGGCCTCCAGCGCGTCGCGGACCTGCATCGCGCCGAACGCATAGACTTCGGGGTCCGGGTTGGTCGCGCCACCGGCGGCGAAGCGCGGATGGCTGAACAGGTTCGCGGTGCCCCAGAGCAGCTTGCGGCCCGACGAAGCCTGAAGCTTTTCGAGGTGATCGACCGCTTCCGCGAAATAGCGGCGATGCTCGGCGACGCCCTGCGCATCGGCCATCACGTCGACGTCGTGGAAGCAGTAATAGGGGATGTCGAGCTTCGAGAAGAAGTCGAACGCCACTTCACGCTTCTGCGCGGCGGCGGCGCTGTCATTGGCACCGGCGTGCCACGGACGATTGAACGTGCCACCGCCGAACACGTCCGAACCCGGCCAGCAGAAGGTGTGCCAGAAACAGGCGGCGAAGCGCAGATGCTCCTCCATCGTCTTGCCCAGCACGACGCGGTTCTTGTCGTAGAAGCGGTAAGCGAGTTCGTTCTCGCTGTCGGGGCCTTCGTAACGGATCGTCGGAATATCGGCGAAAAAGTCGGTAGCCATTTAACGGTTCCTCGGAGTGATACGGGAATAGCTGTCGCGGAATTGCGCGATCTTGGGGGCGAAACGCTCGGCGAGCGCGGCGTCGGGGGCGATGCTATGGCTGACGGGTGGAGGCGCACAGACCTCTTCCGGCGAACCGCCATCGACCGCCAGTTGCGCCAAACGGGCGGCCCCAAGCGCGGGCCCGACCTCGCCCCCCTTCAGATAGACGAGTTCGACGCCCAGCGCGGCGGCCAGCGTCTGGCCCCAATAGGAGGAGCGCGCCCCGCCGCCGATGACGGAGAGTTGCGACAATTCGGTGCCCGCATCGCGCAGCACCGACAGGCCATCGGCGAGCGCGAAGGCCACCCCCTCCAGCACCGCCTGCGCCAGCCGCTCGGGCGTGGTGTCATGGTCCAGCCCCAGGAACGCGCCGCGCACCTCCGCATCGTTATGCGGCGTCCGCTCGCCCGACAGATAGGGCAGGAAGATTTCGGGGCCGCTCGCCGGGCCGACGCTTTCGGCGCGGGCGAAGAGTTCGGCGGCACCCGGCGTGCCGGTCAGCCGCGCGACCCAGTCGATGCACGCCGCCGCCGACAGATGGACCGACATCTGGTGCCAGACATTGGGCAGACAGTGGCAGAAGGCATGAACCGCGCCCGCCGGATTGGGGCGGAACTCACGCGTTGCCGCGAAGATGACGCCCGACGTGCCCAGCGACAGCAGCGCGTCGCCGTCCTTGACGACGCCCACACCCGCAGCCCCGGCAGCATTGTCGCCGCCGCCGCCCGCCACCGGCACCTGATCCATGCCCCAGGCTTCGGCCACGTCGGCGCGAAGGCGACCGGTCTGCGCCGTACCCTCGACCGCCTGCGGCATCTGATCGCGGGTCAGGCCCGTCGCGGCGAGGATCTCGTCGCTCCATTCGCGCGCGGCAACGTCCAGCCACAGCGTGCCCGCCGCATCCGACACGTCCGACGCCTTCTCGCCCGTCATCCGCAGCCGGACATAATCCTTGGGCAGCAGCACGGTACGGATGGCAGCAAAGGTTTCCGGCTCGTGATGCGCGACCCAGAGCAGCTTGGGCGCGGTGAAACCCGGCATGGCGAGATTGCCCGCGATGCGGTGAAGCTCGGGAGCCTTCGCCTCCAGTTCCGCGCATTCGGCATGGCTGCGCCCGTCATTCCAGAGGATGCCGGGGCGGAGCGGCTGATCGTCCGCGCCCAGCAGGGTCGCGCCGTGCATCTGCCCCGCCAGACCGACTCCGCGCACCGCCCGGCGGACCGCCGGGTCGATCGCCCGGACCGCCGAGGTCGTCGCCTGCCACCATGCTTCCGGGTCCTGTTCGGACCAGAGCGGGTGGGGACGCTGCACGGTCAGCGCCGCCGTCCCCTGCCCGACGACCGCGCCATGTTCGTCCAGCACGACGGCCTTTACGCCCGACGTACCGATATCGATGCCAAGGAACATGCGTCGTCCTTACTTCACGAACGGATCGATGGTCGGGATCGTCCCGTCCGGGTTGAACGCCAACTCGGTCATCTTGACGTTACGCAGGTGGTTCTTATCCGACAATTGCGTGTCGGCGTAGAAAAGCCACCACTTGCCCTTCCACTCGACAATCGAATGGTGTGTGGTCCAGCCCTGCACCGGCTTCAGGATATGGCCCTTATAGGTGAAGGGACCATAGGGGCTGGTGCCGATCGCATAGTTCAGGAAGTGCGTGTCGCCGGTCGAATAGGTGTAATAATATTTGCCGTCGCGCTTGAAGACCCACGAACCCTCGAAGAAGCGCTTGTCATGCGCGCCGCCCAACACGGGCTTGCCGTTTTCGTCGAGGATCACCGCGTCGCGCGGGGTTTCGGCGAAGGTCTTCATGTCGGGGTTCAGCTTGACGACCTTGCCCGACAGTGCGGGCTGGTCGTCCTGCTTCAGGTCGGTGTCGCTGCCGTTCGGGTCGTACTTGCCGTCCTTCCAGCGCTGAAGCTGACCGCCCCAGATGCCGCCGAAATACATGTACGCCGTGCCGTCCGTGTCCTGATAGACGGCGGGGTCCATCGAGAAGCTGCCGGGGATCGCCTCCGGCTCGGCCTTGAACGGGCCCATCGGGTTCTTCGAGGTCGCGACGCCGATACGGAACGCGCCCAGGCCGTTGCGATCCTTGGTCTTATCGCGCGCCGGGAAATAGAGATAATAGGTGCCGTCCTTAAAGGCGGCATCGGGGGCCCACATCTGCTGCGAGGCCCAGGGCACGTCCTTCACGTCGAGCGCCACGGGGCCGATGGTGACCTTGCCGCCCGGCTCGTCCATGCGCAGCACGCGGTAATCGCGCATGGCGTACTGGTTGCCCAGATCGTCGTTGGGCGTGTCCGTCGGCACGTCGTGGCTGGGATAGATATACATCTTTCCATCGCCCCAGACATGCGCGGAGGGGTCGGCGGTAAAGATCTCGCGCACCAGCGGCTGCGACAGATAGTGACGGCCATCGGGCGACGTCGGATTGGCGTCGTTCGACGCGGTGGCGGTGTTCTCCTGCGCGGTATTCTCGGCCGTCTGCGGCGATCCGCAGGCTGCGGTGCCAAGCCCCAGGACCAGGCTGGCCATCATCAAGCGCTTCATCGCTTTCTCTCTCCCATTCGCCCCGTATCCGGAGCTTTCCAGGCACGATAGCGCTATCAATGATGAGGATGCAAGGCCGGTTCGCGGTTTTCCAGTTCCGGGTTCGGGACGTGGCCTTCGACTTCGCTCAGGCTGAATGGACGTTGGGGACAGAAGGCCATATTCCCTCGCTCCGTTCAGCCTGAGCGAAGTCGAAGGCCAAGGGAAACCCTCCACCGCCCCGCTTGACAAGGCCCAACCCGCATTGTTGGTAACGATATCCGCCCCGCCCGTCTCATCGCGGGGCACGGCATTTCGGAAGCATATCGCAGACCGGCACATCCATGTCGGCATCGTTTTCAAGAGGGAGGATCACCCGCATGGCATGTCCTATGTCGAAGACGCACTGGCTGCTCGCCGCCGGATTGGCTTGCATGCCGCTCGCCGCGCTGCCCGCCCAAATGACGACGCAGACCCCCGCCACGGTGCCCGGTGCGAAGCCGGTGACGGTCGAGCGGATCAAGGTCCATTCGCCCGCGATCGAGGGCAATCTGGAGGGCAACAGCGCCGACCGCGACGTCATCGTCGTCCTGCCGCCCGATTATGCCAGGAACAAGGCGCGCCGCTATCCGGTCGTCTATGCGCTGCACGGCTATTCGATCGGCGCGGATCAGTGGACGAAGGAGATCCATGTCCCCGCCTCGGTCGAAGGAGCCTTCGCGCGCGGGGTGGCGCCGATGATCCTGGTCTTCCCCGACAGCAAGACGATGCACAACGGATCGATGTATTCGTCCTCGCAGACGGTCGGCGATTTCGAGCGCTTCGTCAGCCACGACCTGATCGCGGCGATCGACACGCGCTACCGCACCATTGCCCGTCGCGAAGCACGCGGCCTCGCGGGCCATTCGATGGGCGGCTATGGCACCGCGCGCATCGGGATGAAGCATGCCGATATGTACGGCGCCATCTATATGATGAGCCCCTGCTGCCTGTCGCCGCGCATGATGGCCCGGCCCGAGGGGACGGACGAGACGCTGCTGACCAGCCTGTCCTCGCCCAGGGAATCCGCAAAGCTGAACTGGGGCCAGCGCGCGATGCTGGCCGCCTCCGCCGCCTGGTCGCCCAATCCGAAGAACCCGCCGCTCTATCTCGACCTGCCGGTCAAGGACGGCAAGATGCGAGACGACATCACCGCCAAATGGCTGGCCAACACGCCGCTCGCCTTTGTCGATCAATATGTCGCCCCCTTGCGCAGCTATCGCGCGATCGCGCTGGACGTCGGGTCGCAGGACGGGTTGAAGGGTGATGCGCAGGCGTTGCACGAAGCGATGGAGCGCTATGGCATCGCGCACACATTCGAGATCTATGACGGCGACCACGTCAACCGGATCGGCGTGCGGTTCCAAGAGCAGGTGTTGCCGTTCTTCGGCCGGTCGCTGGTGACGAAGTAATCCCTATCCTCCCCGGTACGGGGAGGGGGACCATGCGGAGCATGGTGGAGGGGGCGTGCCGCGAGGGACATGTTCCGTCGAAGCCCCCCTCCGTCAGGGCTTCGCCCTGCCACCTCCCCGTGCCGGGGAGGATCAGTCCGGGATCGTCCGGGGCGCCTCGATCCGGAATGCCGCACTCCGCACCGGCACGCCGGTATCGGGCTGTCCCGACCCGACCGAGACGCGGTAATCGCCCTTCATCACCATCCTTACGCCATCGGCATCCACCGCGCTCAGGTCGCGCGGGGTCAGGGTGAAGGTCAGCCGCCGCCGCTCGCCGGGGGCCAGATGCACCCGCTGGAACCCGCGCAGCGCGATGCGGGGAGCGCCCTCGACCTTGGGGAAGTTCAGGTAAAGCTGCGCCACCTCGTCCCCCGCCCGGCGACCGCTATTGCGCACTTCGGTCGTGAAGCGCATCGCCCCGTCCGCGCCCGGCTGGACCGACACCGGCGCATAGGCGAAGCTGGTATAGCTGAGGCCGTAACCGAACGGATAGACGGGCGTGCCGGTGAAATAGCGATAGGTCCGCCCCTTCATGGCATAGTCGCCGAAGGGCGGCAGGTCCCCGACCGAGCGATAGAAGGTCAGCGGCAGGCGACCCGCCGGATTGGTCTTGCCCGACAGGACATGGCCGACCGCCAGCCCGCCCGCCTGCCCCGGATACCAGGCCTCGACGATCGCATCGGCATTGGCCTTCGCCCAGGCCAGGTTCACCGGGCTGCCGTTCATCAGCACGACGATCAGCGGGCGACCGGTCGCTTTGGCCTGTTCGAGCAGCGCCTGCTGGTCGGCGGGCAGGTCGAGCGTCGTCTTGTCGCCGCCCTTGAAGCCCGGAACCGAGATCGGCGCTTCTTCTGCCTCCAGATCGGAGGTCAGGCCGACCACCGCGACCAGCGCGTCGCTGGCCTTCGCCACCGCACGAAGTTCGCCCGCCGGATCGTCGGACACGCGCTTCCACACCAGGTTGATGCCGGTCAGGATACGCGCCTCGGTCGTGACGGTGATCGGGTAGCGCCGCCCCTTTTCCAGCGTGACGGTGCGCATCGTCGGCAGGCTGTTCCACGACGCCTTGGTCAGATCGACAAAGGGCTGTCCGTCGAGCGTCATCGCGCCGTTGAACCCGGATATGCCCAGCCGGTAACGCCCCGTCTCCGGCGGAACGAGATAGCCGGTCCAGACCGCGCGGTGCACGTCGCGGACCGAGGACAGGTCCAGGCTGCGCGAGGCGGCATTGGCCTCGATCCGGGTGACGACCGGGCGATCCTCGAATCTTGCGGCCTTCAGCCATTCCCCCAGCGCACCGGGGGCGAAACGCTCGGGGATGCGCCCCATGACATTGTAATAGCGGGCGAGCAGGCCGGGCTGGCCGTCTTCGGTCTTGAGCGCGCTGGTCGGGATCGGATCGCCATCGGTAAAGGTCTCGGCGAAGGGGACATAGCGCAGCTGCGCGCCCGGCATGGCCTGCCGCAGTCCGTCGACCACCGAGAAGGCAGGCCCCGACAGCGATGAGGAGTAATTGCCGCGCAGCACCCGCGTCGCATCGCCCAGCGGCCCGATCACCGCGATCCGCGCCTGGGGCTTGAGCGGCAGGACGCCCTTGTTCTTGAGCAGGACGAGGCTCTTCTCCGCGACCTCCAGCGCCAGCACCCGATGCGCGGGCGTATCGACATCGGCGGGCGAGCTGGTCTGCGTCGATAACGGACGCAGGCCCGGCAGATCGCCGGTGCGATAGCGCGCCGCGAACAGCCGCGTCAGCGAGCGGTCGATATCCGCGACCGAGATCAGGCCGCGCGACAGGGCGTCGCGATACGCATTGGTCAGCCCGTCCGTGTCGGTCAGCGTCGCATTGTTGCACTCGTTATCGACGCCCGCCCGCATCGCGGCGGCGACCGCAGTGGCGGCGTCGGGGGCGTAATGATGGTTGGCGGCGATGTCCTTCACCGCATCGCAATCGGACACGACATAGCCGCGGAAACCCCAGCTCCCGCGCAGATACTCTTTGAGCAACAGGTCGCTGCCGCACGCCGGTTGGCCGTCGATCCGGTTATAGGCGCACATGATCGACCCCGCCCCGCCCTCGACGATCGCCGCGCGGAAGGCGGGGAGATAGGTGTCGACCAGATCGTGCCGCGAGACATAGACGTTCGCCTCGTGCCGGGTCGATTCCGGTCCGCTATGCACCGCATAATGTTTGGGGGTGGCGACCACGTCGATCCGCGTCGGATCGGTCCCCTGCATTCCACGAACGAACGCCACGCCCATCTTCGCGGTCAGGAACGGGTCTTCGCCATAGGTCTCCTGCCCCCGGCCCCAGCGCGGATCGCGGAAGATGTTGATGTTGGGCGACCACGTATCCAGCCCGGTGCCGATCCGCCCCATCCGCCCCGTCTGGCGGGCGAGCGCGTGCAGCCCCCTCACCTCGCGGCTGATGACCTGTGCCGCCTGGCCGACCAGCGCTTCGTCAAAGGTCGCCGCCAGCCCGACCGGCTCCGGAAAATTGGTCGTCGGCACCGGCCCCAGCGCGCCGTGAAGCGACTCCGTCCACCAATTATAGGCAGGCACGTCCAGCCGGGGGATGGCGGGCGCGGTGTTGAGCAACTGCGCCAGCTTCTCGTCGGTCGTCATCCGCGCGACCAGTCGCGCCGCAAGCGCATCGGCCTGTTGCTCGCCACCGCCTCGCGACTGCGCCAGGGCGGGATGCGCCACCGATAGCGCCAGGAGGGCCAAGATCGATTCACGCCATGACTTCATGACCATCCACTCCCGATATCGCTATTTCTGTTACCGTTATCACTCGTCGCCACCCTGTCCACCCGGCAATTCCATGGCAATCGATCACAGGCAGTGGACAGCCTCTTTTTAGTCCGACAAGATGCCGGCAAAACAGATTGGGAGGATGGCTATGCCCCGGACGAAGCGGTTGATTTTGGCAGGTGGGGTGGCGCTGCTCGGGCTCATGACGCCCGTTGTGAGCGCCGCTCAGACGACTGCCGTCGATCCGCTGGCGCCGACCGGACGCTGGAGCGCCAATCAGGACGGCCAGGCCAGCCTGCCCCCGATGGGCTGGAACAGTTGGAACGCGTTCAACAGCGATGTCGACGAGGACAAGGTGATGGCCTCGGTCAAGCTGATCGTCGACAAGGGGCTGCGCGATGCGGGCTATCGCTATATCAACATCGATGACGGCTGGTGGCTGCGCCGTCGCCAACCCGATGGCCGGATGGTGATCCGCACCGACAAATTCCCCTCCGCCGCCGCCGGCCCCAACCAGCAGACCAGCTTCCGGCCGCTCACCGACCGGCTCCATGCCATGGGGTTCAAGGCGGGCATCTATTCGGACATCGGGCGCAACAGTTGCGGCCAGGTCTATACGCCCAACTTCGCCAACCAGCCCGAAGGAAGCGTCGCCGAGCGCGAGGTCGGGCTTTACGGCCATATCGATCAGGACATCGCGCTCTATTTCCGCGAATGGGGCTTCGATTACATCAAGGTCGATGGCTGCGGCATTCGCGGGCTGGGCAAGGACAGCGACCATGTCCGCAAGGGCGATTATCGCGAACTGGCGCCGCTGATCGACATGAACTCGCTCGCGCGCACCGACATTCCGGCGGTCCGCGCGCTTTACGACCAGGTGGCGACGGCGCTGCGCCGGGAAAATCCGGACGGCGACTATATCTTCTCGCTCTGTCTCTGGGGATCGTCCGACGTCCGCAACTGGGGCAAGCAGATCGGCAATGTCTCGCGCACCAGCGACGATATCACCGCGCACTGGTCGCGCATGCTGACCAATTTCGACACCAGCGCGACCCGTGCACTCTATGCGCATCCGCACACATGGAACGACCCCGATATGCTGTTCGTCGGCTCGGGCGAGTTCGACGCGAACCATATGACCGAGGCTCGGTCGCATTTCGCGCTCTGGGCGATGATGAACGCGCCGCTGTTGATCGGCTTCGACCTGCGCAAGGCCAATGCCGAGCAGATCGCGCTGCTCGGCAACCGCGCGATCATCGCGCTGAACCAGGACCCGGCAGGGCATCAGGCGACTCCGGCTTATCTATCCGACGACGTTCAGATTTTCGTGAAGACGCTGGCCAATGGCGACAAGGCGGTAGCGATCCTTAACCGCACCGCCGGGCCGGTCCAGCCCGTCCTGACCGCCGATCACCTGAAGCTGCGCGGCGATCGCCCCATTGCGATGACCGACCTGTGGACCGGGCAGAAAAGCGGATTTTCAGGCGAGACGAAGCTGACGCTCGCGCCGCACCAGACGCTGATCTACCGCGTTTCCGGCGAACGTCGCCTGCCGCGCGGCCATTATCTGTCGGAGACGCCGGGCGATGTGAACCCCGCGGAGGATGGCGTCCGGACGCCCGGGGGCGATCCGACCATCCATCACGAGTTGAGCCCCTGGGCCGGGAGCAAGGGGCCGGGCGACTTTCCGCAATATGGCGGCTGGGGCGGTGCGCAGGCGGACCGCACGCCCTTTGGTCGACCGCTGCGGATGGCGGGCAAATCCTTGGACACCGGGCTGGGCGTGCTCGCCAATTCGCGGCTGGAGGTGCGCAACCCGGGGCAGAGCCGCTTCGCCGCCACGATCGGCATCGACGATTCCGCCACCGCACGCGGACGGCGCGTGGTGTTCGAGGTTTATGGCGACGGCAAGCTGCTCGCCCGGTCGCGCGCCATGGGCCTGAACGAAGCGCCCGCGACGATCGAGGCGGACGTGCGGGGCCGCAAGCTGATCGAACTGGTCACGCGCGCCGATAGCGCTCCCGATGCGGCGCTGCCGGTGGTGTGGGGCGACGCGCGGTTGCTCGACTAAGGGTCTGGAGCCGAGTGGATTTACAGCGCCATCGCATGGCCTTGCCGTTTCGGGGTGACCATGCGACTGTCGGCGCAAAGACATAGGGAGAGGGTGATGAAACCCAATGAGAAGGGGCCGATGCTGACCCGTCGTCAGCATCTGGTCGGCATGGCGGGCGGTCTTGCGATGGGAGCGCTCCCGTCAATGACATGGGCGGCAACGGACGAGACGCCGCTGCGCGATCTGGCCGCGCAGAAGGGCATCTTGTTCGGCACCGCGATCAATGCGGGTCGTGGCTCGCCGATCAACGACCCCGCCTATGCCGCGATCGTCGCGCGCGAATGCGGCGTGCTGGTCCCTGAGAACGAGATGAAGGTCTATGTCCTCGGCAACGACCCCGAACGGCTGAACTTCGCCCCCGCCGACCGTATCGCGGGCTTCGCGCGCGACCACCGGCTGCAGCTGCGCGGCCATACGCTGTTGTGGAACTACGACAAATATATCTCCCCCGCGCTGGCCGAGCGGGTCCGATCGACGGGCGCGGAGAAGTGGCTGCGCGCCTATATCGCGCAAGTCGCCGGGCATTTCGGCGACCGGATCTATAGCTGGGACGTGGTCAACGAGACGATCGATCCCAAGACCGGCCAGGTCCGGGGCACGGTGTTCGACCAGGCGCTCGGCTTCGATGTGTTCAAGATCGCCTATGAGACGGCACGCGACCATGCGCCGCACGCCCAGCGCGTCTATAACGACTATATGTCCTGGGAAGTCGGCAACGAGACCCACCGGACGGGCGTGCTCCGCCTGCTGGAGCGGTTCCGGAAAGAGAATGTCCCCGTCGACGCGCTCGGCATCCAGAGCCATCTCGGCAATGACGGCAGCCATTCCAGGGCCCAGCGTGGCGAGTGGAAACGCTTCCTCGATGAGGTCACCGGCATGGGCTATCGCCTGCTCATCACCGAGTTCGACATCAACGACCGGGAAATGCCCAAGGACATCGCCCGGCGCGATATGCAGGTGGCGGCGGTCGCCAAAAGCTATCTGGACATGATGCTGGCCTATCCGCAGCTCGACCAGTTGCTGTGCTGGGGGCTGTGGGACAAGCATAGCTGGCTGAACGGCTTCGCGCCGCGCGCCGACGGCCTGCCGCAGCGGCCCCTGCCCTATGACGACGCCCTGAAACCCAAGCCGCTGCGCGCCGCCATCGCCGATGCCCTGCGTGCCGCCCCCGTCCGAAAGGGTATCGCATGATCCGCCGCCCCCTCACCGCCCTCGCCCTGTCGCTGTTCGCGGCCGGAACCGCCTCGGCCCAGACCGCGACCTTCGAGCGCTTCACCTATAAGGGGCGCTCCATCGAACAGGTCGCGCCGAAAGCGGGGGAGTATCTGAACCCCATCATCTCGGGCTATTATCCCGATCCATCAGTGACGCGGGTGGGCAAGGACTATTATCTCGTCAACTCGTCCTTCGCGCACTTTCCCGGCCTGCCGATCTTCCATTCGACCGACCTCGTCCACTGGACCCAGATCGGCAATGCGATCGACCGGCCCGGCCAGCTCGACTTCACCGGCCGCGCGGTGTCGGAGGCGGTGTTCGCGCCCGATATCACCTATCACGACGGTACCTTCTACATCGTCAACACCTGCGTTCAGTGCCGGGGCAATTTCGTCATCACCGCGAAGAACCCGGCGGGCCCCTGGTCCGACCCGATCTGGCTGCCCTTCGAGGGGATCGACCCGTCCATTTATTGGGAGGGCGACCGCGCCTATATCGTCAACAACCGCGCGCCCGATGAGCCGCCGCGCTATGACGGCCACCGTGCCATCTGGGTCCAGGAATATGACTGGCGCGCCGGCAAGATGGTCGGCGAGAGCACGCAGTTGATCAATGGCGGTGTCGACCTGTCCAAGAAGCCGGTCTGGATCGAGGGGCCGCATATCTTCAAGAAGGACGGCTGGTATTATCTGACCGCCGCCGAGGGCGGGACCAGCGTCAACCACTCGCAGGTGGTGCTGCGGTCCAAGGAGTTGCGCGGCCCCTATCTCCCGTTCGCGGGCAACCCGATCCTGACCCAGCGCGATCTCGACCCGAAGCGCCCCCATCCGATCAGCGCGGCGGGCCATGCCGAACTGGTGCAGACGCAGGACGGCGACTGGTGGGCGACCTTCCTGGCGACGCGTCCCTATGAGGACGATTACTATAATATCGGCCGAGAGACCTTCCTGCTGCCGGTGACGTGGAAGGACGGCTGGCCGATCATCCTCGACAAGGGCAAGACGGTGCCCTGGACGCCCGCCAAGCCCAGACTCCCCGCCTCGCCGCCGCCGAAGCTGCCGACCAGAGGCGATTTCGGCTATATCGACGAGTTCGACGGCGCGAAGCTGGCAATGCAATGGATCGGCGTCCGCACGCCCAGAACGCCCTTCTACAGGCTCGCGAACGGCACGTTGCAGATGAGCGGCGGCGATGCGCTGGGCGACCGACAGGGCGTGCCGGGCTTCGTCGGACGACGCCAGCAACATGCGATCGCCGATGTCTCGACCACGCTCCGCTATTCGCCCGCCAAGGACGGCGCCCGCGCCGGGCTGGTCGCGATGCAGAACGATTATGCCTATCTGTTCTTCGGTCTGACCCGCATCGACGGACAGCCGCGCATCGCTCTCTACAAGCGGGAGGGGAAGAACACCCGCGACGAAACCGCGCCCGAAGCCCTCGTCGCCTCCGCGCCCTTCACGGGCAAGGGGCCGGTGACGCTCACCATTCATGCCAAGGGTGGAGAGATGGCGTTCGACTATGCGGTCGACGGCAAGACCGCGACGCTGAAACCCGATCTCGACGTGCGCTTCCTCAGCACGGCGCGCGCGGGCGGCTTCGTCGGCACGGTGATCGGCCCCTATGTCTATGAGGCGCGGTGATGCGGCGGATTCTTCTTCTCACGATGCTGTCGCTCGGTGGCGTGTCGGCGATGGCGGCGGCGCAGGTGTGGCAGTCGGATCGCGGCGACGGCACCTATGCCAATCCGCCGCTCTATGCCGATTATCCCGATCCCGACATCATCCGGGTGGGCCGGGATTTCTATTTCATCACCACGACCTTCGCCAACGTCCCCGGCCTGACCATCATGACCTCGCGCGATCTGGTAAACTGGCGCTTCGTCGGCCATGTCATCGACCGGCTGGAGGGCTTGCCGCAATATGACCTGAAGGACGGCGGCGCATACCGCAAAGGCATCTTCGCCCCAAGCCTGCGCTATCATGACGGCGTCTTCTACATCGCGGTGACGCCGGTGGGCGAGAAGACGCGCATCTATCGCTCGCGCGACATTCGCGGCCCCTGGGAGATGAACCGGCTGAGCGAGGCGGCGTTCGACCCCGGCCTGTTCATCGACAAGGACGGCAGCGCTTATGTCATGACCTCGGTCGGGTCGGACGGCACGACGACGCTGCTCAGCCTCAGCCGCGATCTGCGCACCGTCACCGACAAGCGCGTCGTCTATTTCAACAAGGGGGCGGAAGGCTCCAAGATCGTCCGGCGCGGCGACTATTACTACATGTTCAACGCCATCCCCCGGCGGCTCGGCATGACGGTGTCGCGCGCCCGGAGCCTGTTCGGGCCATGGGAGACGCGCGACCAGATCGACGACACGACCGGCGGGCATCAGGGCGCGATCGTCGACCTGCCCGACGGCACCGACTATGGCTTCGTGATGACCGATGCGGGCGCAATCGGGCGGATGACCAATATCAGCCCGGTCTTCTGGAAGGACGGCTGGCCGGTCTGGGGCACGCCCGACGCGCCGGGCCGGGTGCCCGCCACCGCGCCCAAGCCGATCAAGGGACAGCCGATCGCCTCGCTCCCCGCCTCGGACGATTTCGCGACGCCGAAGCTCGGCCTGCAATGGCAGTGGAACCACAACCCGCTGCCGGATCGCTGGTCGCTGACCGAGCGGCCCGGCTTTTTGCGCCTACACACCACGCAGGCACCCGCGCTGTGGAGCGCGCGCAATACGTTGCTGCAAAAAGGACAGGGGCCGTTCGGTCGCGGCGTGGTGGCGATCGATCCCTCGCATATCGTGGCGGGCGACCAGTGCGGCTTCGGCACCTTCGGCAAATATAGCGGCCATATCGCGGTCGGGCGCGGGGGCGACGGACGGCTGACCCTGACCCTGACCATGCGCGTGATCGAGGATGTTGCCGCTGACAAGGGCACGACGCAGAAGACCGACCTTCGCGTCGATGCGCAGCCGGTCGAGGGCAAACGCCTGTTCCTGCGCACGGACATGGACTTCAAGACCGACAAGGCGAGCGTGGCCTATAGCGTGGACGGGCGGGACTGGCGGACGCTGGGCGGGGATTTCCCGCTTGCCTTCGACTGGCGGACGGGCACCTTCCAGGGGCAGCAGTTCGCGCTGTTCTGCTATAATCCGGGCGCGAAGGGCGGATGGATGGATGTGGACAGCTTTACGCTGACGGGGCGTTGACTGGAGAGGTCATCCCTTGGCCTTCGACTTCGCTCAGGCTGAACGGGGCGGCATCGAAGGCCACACATCCCAACAGCCGTTCAGCCTGAGCGAAGTCGAAGGCCACGCTACACCCCAACGGCCTAAATCGTCGGCAATCCCCGCTCGACGATCTTGCGGATCAGATCACGGTGGCGCGGCAAGCCAGCGAGCAACCGCCCGGTCTGCACGTCATTCTCGCGCCGGGCCCGCTCCGCCACGACCGTCTCGGCGACCAGGCTGCCGGGCGTGATCTCGGTCCGCTGGCCCATGCCGTAGAGGACATATTGATAGCTGGCCGAGGGGAAGACCTCCTCCACCCGGTCGAATTCGTCATGCATCCACGGCGCCTGATACCGCCATAGCGCCATCAGTTCCTGCAACCGCTCCGGCATGGTCTCGGGGCGGCAATTGTCGCGCCAGAAGTCGCTATCGGTCCGCCGGGTCAGCGAATAGTGGAGCTTCAGGAAATCGACGATCCGTCCCCAGCGATAGAGGGTGGTGTCGTTGAACCGCCGCGCGACCGTGTCCATCACCTCGCGACAGGCGGGCATCTGTTCGGCGATCAGCTTGGCCGACAGTTCGATCAGCACGATGGCGGACGCCTCCAGCGGCTCCAGAAACCCTGCGGCCAGCCCCACCGCGACGCAATTGCGTTCCCAGAAGCGCGTCCGGTGCCCGGCGCGTATCTTCAACTCGCGGACCGGCAGATCGCGGCCCGCCTCGCCCAGATAGGCGCGCAATTCCCGCTCCGCCTCGTCGCGCCCGATATGGCTGCTGGAAAAGACATGGCCGACGCCGCGCCGGGTCGGCAGGCCGATATCCCAGATCCAGCCCGACGACTGCGCGGTCGAGATGGTGTGCGAGGCGATCGGCGCTTCGGGATCGTCATAGGGCACCTGGATGGCCAGCGCGGTGTCGCAGAACAGCACATCGTTCAGTGGCTTGAACGGCACCCCCATCGCCTCGCCCAGCAGCAGCGAGCGGAAGCCGGTGCAGTCGACGAACAGGTCGCCCGTCACCTCGCCCGCCTGCTCGGTCCGAACCGCACGGATGTCGCCGCTCTCGGTCAGCAGCACCTCTTCGACATCGGCGAGCACATGCCGCACGCCCAGTTGCTCGGTACAATGGCGGCGCAGGAAGTCGGCGAATTTGCCCGCGTCCAGATGATAGGCATAGTTCGCCAGCGCCTCATATTCTGGCGTCGCGATCGTCTTGGGGGCCAGCCCCGCGTCGCAGATGCGCCCCTGCGGCGTCACCGCGTCGCAGAAGCTCGCATCCCCCTCACCCGCCAGCCAGTGCGGCGCGAGGTTCACCTGCCCGAAGCTCTGCGGCAGCATCAGCGGGTGGTAATAGCCGTCGTCCGCCGCGCCGGTGGTCCAGCGATTGAACCGCGCACCCTGTTTGAACGAGGCGTCGCATTCGCGGAAGAAGGCGGTTTCCGACACGCCCATCTTTCGCAGCGTCGTGCGGAGCGTCGGCCACGTCCCCTCCCCTACGCCGATGATCGGGACATTGGGGGACTCGACCAAAGTGACGGTGAAGCCATGAGGTCGCCGCCCCTGGTGGCGCGCGGCGATGACGCCTGCGGTCAACCAGCCGGCGGTCCCGCCGCCGACGATCACGATATTCTGAACGGGTCGAACCATGCGGTCGAAAGGTCCAAGAAGCGGCGGGGATGTCAAGCCAAAGCCCGACATCCCCACCAATGGCTATCGTCAGAAGCGATAGCGGGCGCCGAGGGTGAAGCGCCGACCGTAATCGAACACGTCAAGTAGCTGGTTCTTGAACCGGCCATGGGTGCTCTGCTTGTTCTTGTTGATGTTCAGCGCCTCGCCGAAGATCGAGAAGTTCTTCGTGACGTCATAGCTGCTGGTCAGATCGACCTGGAAACTCTGGTTCACGAAGGTCGGCTCGGCGCCGTACGAGCCGGTATTCTGGTTCTGGCCGAAGCCCGACAGATACTCGTCGCGCCAGTTGAGCGCGGTGCGGAACTGGAAGCCGTTCTTGTCATAGAAGCCGACGAAGTTCGCCGAATTCGCCAGACCCGTGACCGCGAAGCCGCTCTGCCCGACGAGCTTGGGATCGTACGGCTTGTTGGTGTTGACGAAGGTGCCGTTGGCCTGGAAGCCGAAGCCGCTGTCGCCGAACACCTGCTGCCACGCGATTTCCACGCCGCGTACCGTCGCGTCGGGCCCGTTGACCTGCGCCGTGATGGCGAAGACCGCCGGGTTGCCCGTGGTCGGATCAATCACCCCGCCGACCGTCTGGTTCGTCACGCCGCCGACGATGAAGTTGCTGACGTTCTTCAGGAAGAAGTCGACCGCGATGTACGAGTTGCGCTGGTAATACCATTCCGCCGCGACGTCGAAGTTCGAGGCGAGATAGGGCTTCAGGTTCGGGTTGCCGCCGCTGCCGGACAGGGCACCGACGCGCTGGCCGTTGCCGATGCCGACGACGGGGTTCAGCAGGCTGAGGCCCGGACGGGTCAGCGAGCGGGACGCGTCGAAGCGCAATTGCAGATTGTCGGTCACTTCCAGTCGCAGATCGACCGAGGGCAGCACATAGGTATAGCTGCTGCGGTTCGAAATCGGCTGAACGTCGGTGAAGGCGATCGACAACAGCGTCGGGTCGGCGGTGCTCCGCGTGATCGACGTCGGCGCGCGCCCCTGGCCGATCGACAGAAGCCGCGTATTTTCCGTCCGCACGCCAAAGGCGGCATGGAGCGGCATGTTGCCAATCCGACCTTCCATCGCGCCGCTGAAGAACAGCGACAGGGTCTTTTCGTTGACCGACAGGATGCTGCCTGGATCGACCGCTTCCGTGAACTGGCCGGTGAAGCCGTTCAGCCCGCCCCCGCCATTATAATTGAAGCCGGGGACGTTCTGCGCCTGCGGATTGCCCAGGCTGGTCAGATAGGCCTGATAGGCCGCCGGGCTGTAGATCAGGACCGAGGGGGGCAGGCTGCCCGAGAAGCCCGGGATGAAATTGTTGAGGCTGATCGACCCCTGGTACAGGTTAGACGGCAGCGGCGAGATGCCCGATCCCTGACCCGACGGCGCACCATAACCGGCATAGGCCTGCCAGAAATTGTTGGTGAAGGTGCTGCGGTTCAGCAGGTTGAACGTGTCGTCGGTATACTGGCCACCCGCCTTGAGGGTGATATTGTCCTCTTTCCAGGTCACGACGCCACGGAATTGCTTCAGCTCGTCGGTGTTCTTCTGGGTCTGGAGCACCGTGACGTGCGATCCGATCGCGGTCGGATCGGCCCAGCGACCACCATTGCCGGCGGGACCGAAGTTGCTGATCGTCGGAAACGCCTTGTTGCTGTCGGCCGTGACGTTGAAACCCAGATTGGTGCCGAGCGCGCCGCCATAGCCGATATCGCCGTTGCTGCTGCCGATGGTGTTGCCGGGGTTCAGCCAGCTCTTGGCATAGGCGCCGTCCGCCTCGACGGTCAGCTTCTCGGTCACGTCCCACTTGACGTTCAGACCGGTCTGGTTGGTCTGGAGGATCTGCTTGTTCATCGCCGAGGTGAAGTCGGTCGGCGAACCCGCCTGGGTGAAGCTGACTGCGGTCCCGTTGGCATCCTGCTGGACGTTGCGCAGCGACTCCTGGCTGAACCACACGCCGAAGCCGTAAATGTCCGTGGAGATCGTCTGACGCGAGAAGTTGTTGTCGAGCGTGACCATCAGGTCGTTGTTCGGATGCCATTGCAGGGCGACACGACCGTCGACGCGCTCGTCCTGGGTCCGCTGCTGCTCGGCGCCATATTGCTGCGGGAACCAGCCGGTCAGGGTGCGGCGGTCGCTGGCGGCGGCGGTGGCGCTGGTGGTCGGGTTGCAGATCGCGGCGGTGCTGCCCGCCAATTGGCACGGCGCGAAGTTGCCGCCCGGCCAACCCGACACATAGACGCGGTTGGTATCGGTATCACGCCGGGTATAGATGAAGCTGGACAGGATACCCAGCGTATCGTTGGCGAAGGTATCGCTGACCAGCGCGCCCAGCGTCGGGACGACCTGCCCCGCGCGATCCTGCAACGAGCCCGAGGCGCTGGTCGCGACGCGGAAGCCCGGATGGTCGAACGGCTTGGGGAACTGGATGTCGACCGTCGCGCCGATCGAGCTGGAGGCCAGCGTCACGTCGGGCGTCTTCAACACGCTCAACTGGCCGATAAAGTCCGAGCCGACGGTGCTGAAATCGATCTGGCGGCCACCCGTCGCGGTCGAGATGCGGCGACCGTCATACAAGGTGGTGTTGAAGTCGCCGCCGAAACCGCGAACGGTGATGCCGGTCGGCTCGCCGCGCGCGCCGGAGCGCTGGATCGACACGCCGGGCAGACGCTGGAGAGAAGCCGCAACGTTCGAATCGGGAAACTTGCCAATGTCTTCGGCAGAAATGGCGTCGACCACGCCGGTTGCGGTCCGCTTGATGTCGAGGTTGCGCTGGAGCGAGCTGCGCAGGCCGGTGACGATGATCTCGCCCTCGGACGCCTCGCCCGAGGGCGACGGCGCATTGTTCTGCGCGCTGGGGGCGGTCGCTTGGTCCTGCGGGGTTCCGGCTTCCTGGGCGCTGGTGGTGTTGGCCTGAACCGGGGTGTCCGGTCGAACGGCTCCGGGAGCCGCAGTCTGAGCAAAGGCCGCGCCCGGCGCGATCATCGCCAGGGCCATGAGCGGCGACACGCCGGTCATCAGGCCGCGGCGCGAAACGAATGCGCCCACAAAGCTAGTGCGAGACACCATCTTCCCCTCTCCTTCGGTTCTATAGTCAATGCGCGATCGATGGTTATCGCCACCGTACCGCCCATTCGATGACACGATGTTAGCGTTATAATGACTCCGAAACAAGGCATTTGTCAGAGCGTTCGCAACCCGCTACTCCCGCACTACTCCAACGCCTTGACGGGGGGTGATGGATGCCGACAAATCCGGGTCCTCGTCGTCCGGTTCCATCGTCAGAATGGGGCCGGAGAGGATGTGAAGGGATCGAATCGCCATGGCCGAAATGGAATTGCTCGACAGCGCGCGTCATGCCGGTCTTCGCGTCTCGACCAAGCCGGATGCGACGCGCCACTTCGTGCAATTGGTCGCGGAGGAGTTCCTTCCCGCCGCGCTGCATTACCCGATCCTGTTCGCGCGTCACCCGGAGACCGGCGACCTCTATCCCGGTGCGCTGATGGGGCTGGTGCCGGACGAGAATCTCTGTCTGACCACCAACGACACTCTGGCGGGCTATCGCCCCGCCGATCTGGAGCGGCAGGGTTTCTACGTCTCGGGCGAGAATATCGCGATCGACCCCGCCCATCCCGCGTTGACCCAGATGGAAGGAGACCCGATCTTCGAATCGGACGGCGGCGCGGCCCCGGCGCTCCGCCGGGTGCAGGGCGCGCTGCGACGCCTGCATGTCGGCCTGCCCGAGACGGAACAGTTCATCGCGCGCTTGCTGGGACACAAGCTGGTCGAGCCGATCGACCTGAATTTCCAGTTCGACAATGGCGAGAGCCTGAGGCTGGACGCGCTCTACACGATCAGCCTCGACGCGCTTCACGGTTTGCCTGACGAGGTGGCGCTGGCGCTGTTCCGGTCGGGCGATCTGCAACTCATCTATGCGATCACCGGCTCGGTCCGCCATATCCCCTTCCTTGCGCGGCGTCGCAACGACCGGCTGAGCGGACTAGCCCGGTGAGCGGCGCGGCGGTCGAGATCGACCCCGCCGCGTTGAACGAGCCGGAGACGTTTCGGCGGCTCGTGGCCGAACCCTGTCGCCCGGTCGTGCTTCGCGGCGCGGTGCGCGACTGGCCGCTGGCGCGGATCGCCGCCATCGGCGGGGCGGCGCTGGGCGAGTATCTCGCGCGCTTCGATGCGGGGCGGCGGATCGAGGCCTTTGTCGGCGATGCCGCGATCGCAGGGCGCTATCATTATACCGACGACCTGTCGGGCTTCAATTTCCGGCGCGAGTCGATGCCGCTGAGCGAGGCCGTCGAACGCATCGTCACGGCCCGCAATGAGGGTGAGACCCTCTATGTCGGGTCGCTTCCCATCCCGCTCGTCCTGCCCGGACTGGCGGAAGACAATATCCTGCCCTTCGCGCCGGCGAACGTGCCGCCGCGCATCTGGATGGGCCATGCCTCGACCATCGCCTGTCATTACGACATGATGGACAATATCGCCTGCGTCGTGGCGGGGCAGCGGCGCTTTACCCTCTATCCGCCCGATGCGATCGGCGATCTCTATGTCGGGCCGATCGACCACACCATGGCGGGGCAGCCGGTCGCGCTCGCCGCCGAAGCGGCCTCCGACGATCCGCGCTATCCCCGGTTCGAGCAAGCGAGAGACCGCGCGATCAGCGTCGAGCTTTCGGCGGGCGACGCGCTCTATATGCCCAAGCTGTGGTGGCACCGGGTGGAGGCGAGCGGATCGCTCAACATCCTGGTCAATTACTGGTGGGACGCTTTCCCCGTCGGCCCGGACCAGCCCTTCGCCCCCCTGCTGCTCGCGATAAGCGCCATCGCCGCGCGTCCCGAGGCGGAGCGTGCGGCGTGGCGGGCCTGGTTCGACCATTATGTCTTCCGCCCCGACGGCCACCCGCTGGCCCATCTGCCCGAGGAGCGGCACGGCGTGCTGGGCATGAGCGCGGAGAATATCGGCATCCTCCGCGCCCAGGCCATGCGGATGCTTCGCGGCGGTTAGGCGGCGGGATCGAGCGTGATCCCCTCCACCACGACTTCGGGATCGACCAGCCATAGGGTGACGCGGTGCCTGCCCTTGCTGAGATCGGCCAGGCGAGTGGTTGCTATGCGCCGGTTCTCGATCACCGCGCGCCCCCAGCGTTCCTCCGTTTCGCCCGCCATCAGGTCGAGCATGACCGGTGCTCCACCGTCGACCGACACCGCGATCCGGTGCCTGCCCCCGCCGCGCACGTCCAGACCGGGGGCCGCGACCACGCCCAGGGTGGCGGGGCCCGTGCGATCCCAGTTCAGCTCATAGACGATATGCGGGCTTTCCCCGCCGGGCCGCTCGATCACCGGCGCGGACGACGGGTTGGCGACCATCGCCGCGCCCTCGGCGGTGAAGCCCGCCACACGCTGCCAGCTTATGCCCCGCCCATCGACCGCGCGACCGGCATCCGCCGCCAGTGTCAGGCGCGGTGTCGGGGCGGGGGGCGGCAGCGGCAGGGGGTTGGCGACGCTCGCCAGCGCGGGCATGACATCGCTATCGGGCTGTTGCCAGCCGGTATAGCCGATATGGGTCTGCGCCATCATGCTGGTCCATTTGCCGCCCGCTGTATCCACCTCGTAACGGCGGCGGATCGCTGCATCGCGGGTATAATAGCCCCGCGCTGCCGTCGCGAACCGCTCCGCCGCCGCGCCGTCCCCGGCCTGGGCCGCCGCACGATTGGCGGCCACCGCTTCGTACAGCCGGTGCAGGTTGGTCATCGCCTCGACCCGGTGCAGCACCAGTTCGTAATAGGCGTCGCGCAGATGGGCGGGCAGCCGAGCCTCCACCCCGCGCGCCGCCATGTCGAGGGCATTCCACTCCCCCAGCACCCGCGCCCATTCCCCATTCTTCAAGCCATAGGTGGCGGCGTCGATCAACTCGGGCTTGCGACGGCTGGCAAGCTGGCCATAGCGGGTCAGGAGCTTGCCGATTTCGGCCCCATGAGCGGGACCGAATTGCTGCGTCGCCCAGCGAGCGGGATAGGCCTGCATCGCGGCCAGATCCATGCGGGCCGGGTTCCACGCCATGTCGAGGAAGAAGCTGGTCGGATATTCCATCGGCTTCAGGTCGCCGACATTGACGATCCACAGCCGATCCGCGCCGAACTGGTCGGCCATGCGCATCTGCTGCCAGACGCGGGGGATCGCATTAGTGTCCAGCCACTTGTAGTTGCGCGGACCACCGACATAATCGAAATGATAATAGACGCCCGCCCCGCCCGCGCGCCGCTCGCCCAGCGGCGGCAGGCGACGGATATTGCCCCAATTGTCGTCGGCGAACAGCAGGGTCACGTCGTCGGGGACGCGCATCCCCTTGTCGTAATAATCCTGCACTTCCTTGTAGAGCGCCCAGACCTGCGGCGTCTCGGCGGCGGGCCGCTTGGTCACGTCGGCGATGATCTGGCGCTGGTCGCGGACGATGCGTTCGAGAAGGCCGGTGGCGGTCCCCTCGGTCATCGGCTCGTCGCCGTCGCCGCGCATGCCGATCGTCACCGGATCCTCCGCCTTGCCCCGCCGTTCGATGCCCTTGCGCCAGAAGGCGCGCACCACATCGGCATTCTTGCTATAGTCCCAGGGGCCGCGCCCCTCCCGCTTCCAATCGGCCTGCGCCCGCTGCATCGGTTCGTGATGCGAGGTGCCGAGCAGCACCCCCATCTCCTGCGCCAAGGGTGCGGAGGCGGGATCATCCTCCCATAGCGACTTGCCCCACATGGCGGGCCACAGGAAATTGGCCTTGGACCGCAGGAGCAGCGTGAAGACCTTCTCATAGGCCAGGTGATTGACCCCGCCGAACTTCGCGCGCGCCCAGCCGCCGAAGCCCGGTTCCTCGTCATTGATGAAGAGGCCGCGATATTTGACCACCGGATGGTCGGCGACACGACCCGCCGTCAGGTACAGCGTCGGGTGGCGCTGCGCGGGGACGTCCGCCCACCAGGTCCATGGGCCGACCCCCGCCTTGGCGCTGATGTCATAGAGGCCGAAGATGGTGCCGCGCCGATCCGCGCCCGCGATCACCAGCGCACGGGCAACGCCGGGCATGGGGTTGTCGACCACCTGTTCGACATAGCCTTCCCACTGCCCCGCCAGGCCCGACACGTCGAGCTTGCCCGACCGGACCAGCCCGTCGATCATCGCGCTATGCCCCAGCGTGCCCGCGATCACGCTGGCCCCGTTCGAGGCGGTGTTGCCCAGCCGAACATCGCCGCCGCCGACCGCCTTCAGGTCCGCGACCAGGTCCCCGGCGGCCCGCGTGACGCCGGGCTCGTCGTCCGCATCGACCATGATCGTCGTCGCCCGCCCCGGTGCCAGCAGCGCCAGGCTGCCCGGCGTCGCCCGCTCGCACGCCACGACCGGCCCCGCGCAATCCGGCGCGGCCGAGGCCGCACCCGGTATCAGCGCGGTCAGTGCGACGGACAGGAACAGGTGGCGCATCATCTCTCTCCCAGCCCCGAAGCCGTTCGCGCTTCATGGGCTTTCTCATTGGCCTATAGACTCGTTATCGCTACCATCGGGCGAGGCCGCAAGCGCGGATCGATGATATGGAGGGGATGGAAATGACCAAGGCGCGCGCCTTTCACCGGGCAACCGGTCGGCTGACCGGAGTGATCGCCCTGGGGCTAACGCTGGCGGCGGCGGCTCCGGCGCGGGAGGTTCGCTGGACAGCGGCATGGGGTGCATCGCAGATGCGGCTGGACGGTCCGAATGCCGAGAAGGTCGCCAAGGCCGGGCCCGCCACCATCCGGCAGATCGTCCATCTGACCGCAGACGGGGCGACCATCCGCCTGCGCCTGTCCAACATCACCGGCCAGGCGGTGCTGAAGATCGGCGCCGCCACCATCGGCCTGGCGCAACCCGGCCAGTCGAACGTCACCGCGCCGCGATCCGTCCTGTTCGACGGCGCGCGCGACGTGATCGTACCGCCGGGAGCCGAAATCTATTCCGACCCCATCCCCCTGCCCGTCGCGCGCGGCCGCGATGTCGCAGTCAGCCTCTACTTCCCCGAAGCCGTCACCGCCCCGACCGGCCATTCGGGCGCGCGATCGACCACCTTCCTGGTTTCGGGCGACGCCACCGCCCGCGTGGCGCTCCCCGATGCGCAGAAGATCGGCGGCTGGTGGAGCCTGTCCGATATCGAGGTCCGCGACGCGGCGCAGACCGGGACGATCGTGACGATCGGCGACTCGATCACCGACGGCTATGGCATCGTCGACGACAGCAACACGCGCTGGCCCGACGAACTGGCCAAGCGGCTGGCGGCCAGCCCGACCACGCGGGGCTTCTCCGTGGTCAATGCGGGGATCGGCGGCAATCGCGTCCTGCTCGACGGGCTGGGGCCCAGCCTGATGGCGCGGTTCGACCGCGACGTGATAGCGCGGCCCGGCGTCACCCATGCGTTGCTGCTCGAAGGGGTCAACGACCTGGGCGTGCTGACCCGCGAGCATCCGGTGGACGCGGCCACGCATCAGGCGATCGTGCGCCAGATCACCTTTGCCTACCGCCAACTCGCCGAGCGGGCACACGCGCATGGCATCCGCCTGATCGTCGGGACGATCACGCCGTTCCAGGGCAACGACTATTATCATCCCGGCCCGGAGACCGAGGCGGATCGACAGGCGATCAACCGCTTCATCCGCACCTCCGGCCTGTTCGACGGCGTGGTCGATTTCGACAAGGCGCTGGCCGATCCGGCGCAGCCCGCTCGGCTGCTGCCTGCCTATGACTGCGGCGATCATCTCCATCCCAGTGCGGCGGGCTACCGCGTCATGGCGCAGGCGGTGCCGCTGGCGCTGTTCGGGAAAGCGCCGCCCCGCCGCTGATCAGAACGCCGCGTCCAGCCCGATCCGTATCGTCCGGGGGCGGAGCGGCGTCGCCTGATCCCGCCCGGTGGTGAAGGGCGTGCCCAGCGCGAAGCGGTTGCCGCGCACATCGGCCAGGTTGGTGATCCCCGCCGTCACGCCGTACGCGCCCAAGCCCAGTCGCGCGGTCGCGCCGCTGTCCAGATAGCTGCCCTGCAACTCTCCCAGCACCGGCCCGACGCCCAGCCGCGACGAGCCGACATAGCGCAGCCAGCCATCGACCCGCAGGTCGCGCCCACCGGCCAGTGTACGGCGATACACCGCCCCCGCCCGCGCGGTGATCCGGGCGATGTTGGGGATCTGGCTCAGCCGCGCCAGGATCGCGACGCGCGCGGTGACGGGATCGGCAACCAGCCCGTCCATCAGCGCGAAGGCCTGCGCGCTCGACGGCTCGTCGATGCGGCTGTCGTTATAGGACAGGGCTCCCTCGATCCGCAGACCGGGAGCCAGCTTGAAGCCCGCCAGCGCCTCGACCGTCCAGAGCTGTCCATCGCCGATATTGGCGGTGCTGGGCAGACCCGTCGCGTCGATAAAATCGGCCTGGATGTCGCGCCAGGCGGTATGGGCGAGGGTCAGCGAGGCGTCGAAGCGATCGCGCCCCGGCTGGCCGGTCCGCAACCCCGCCTCGATCGTCGCGACCCGGTCGTTGCGGAACCGCCGGACTAGCGGCCCCTCGATCGTCAGCCCGCCGGGACGAAAGCCCTGTTGATAGCGAAGGAACAGTTGCGCACCCGGCGTCAGGTCGATTAGCGCGGAGGCGGAGGGCAGCAGGATCGTCTGCGCCCGCCGCGCCGTCACCTCGGCCAGCCGCACCATCGCCTGAAACGACAAGGCGGCGGGCAGATCCTCGCCCGCACCGTCCAGCACCGAATGCGTCACCCGCAAGCCCCCGGTCGCAAGCAGGCCGGGGAGAAGCCGCACGCTCCCCTCGCCATAAAGCGTCGCCTCCTCGACCGTGTTGACGACGCCGGTACGCGGCACCAGCGCGTCCGGCTCGCCGAACAGGCGGGTCAGGCGGGTGCGGTTGTGGATGTAGCTGAACCCCGCGAGCCAGCCCGATCCATCGGGCGCGGATTGCCAGACCCGCGTTTCATTGGCCTGCATCCGCGTCTCGTTGGCCTGGGCGAAGAGCTGAACCGGGCCGCCGGGCGGGGTGGCGTCATAGCGTTCCATCAGGTCATGCGCGGTGATGCCGCTGCTCGACCGGAAGCACACCCGCCCCAGCCGCCCCGACAGCACCAGTTGCGCCTGGCCGAAATCCGCCGAAAACCCCTCGGTCACGGGGGCGGAGCGGGTCAGGGGTGGGCCGTCGCGATCGGCATATTGGCTGTCGGCGCCGCGAATGCGCTGGCCGATGCCGATCGCCTCGACGCTCCATCCACCGCTCAGATCGGCGCGGATCGCGGCGCGTCCGCCGGTGATGCGGGTGCGGTTGACGTCGGTACGCCCGAGCAGCGGCTTGTCGATATAGCCGCCCTCGCTCGCGCTGTCGGCGACCAGCCGCACCGCCAGCCGGTCGGTGACCAGCGGCAGGTTGAGCACCGCCTGCCCGTCGACGCCGGGGCTGCCGTTCGTCGTCGCCGATCCGCCCAGCATCACCGATCCCCCGGCGCGGGTCGGGTCGGGTGCATTGGGAACCAGCCGGATCAGCCCGCCCAGCGACCCAGCGCCGTAAAGCGTCCCCTGCGGCCCCTCGAGCACCTCGACCGCTGCCAGGTCCGCCAGGCGCAGATCGGGGTCGGGCGCGTTGTAGCTTAGCCGCAGGTCGCCGAAATATTGGCCGACCGTCGCCTGGGTCGGCCCGGTGAAGCTGGAATCGGCGATCCCCCGGATGAACAGCTTGTTGCGCCCCGTACCCAGATAGGTGGAGGCGATGGCGGTCATCCGGTCGGCTAGCTTCGACGTACCGCCCGCCCCGCCCAGTTCCAGATCCGCGCCCGCCACCTGCACCACCTGCCCGGCGAAATGATCGCGGGTCGTGTCGCGCTTGCTGGCGGTGACGACGACATCGCCGGGGGGGACTTCGGGCGGCGGCGGGATGAAGCGACGGCGGACGACCTTGGCGACCGGCACGACCTTGCGCGGGACCAGCCGCCAGCTTGCCGGTCCCAGCCGCTGGACCTGCGCGCCGCTGCCCCGCGCGATCAGAGCCAGCGCCTGCTCGACCGACCATCGACCGCGAAGCCGGGGCACGGGCCGATCCCATAGCCGCGCATCGGGCACGACGATGTTCGCCCCGGCCAGCCGCCCGAGCGCCATCACCTGCGTCCCGACGGTTCCGGCGGGCAGGTCGACGGGCACACGGTCCGCCGCCATCGCGGGCGCGCCCGCGACGATCAGCATCCCGACGATCCCGCCCCCCGCCAGCCTCACCCGCGCGGTTCCAGCATCCAGCCAGCGGCATCGCGCCGCACCGTGACATCCATCAACGGCTCCAAAAGGCGGGGATCACGCCGCACCGCCTCCAGATCGATGGTACCGCGAAACGGCCGGGCGGCGATGGCGGGCGCGACGCCGATGGGTTGCGGCAGGAAGCGGGACACATCCTCCGCCACATCGCTCAGGGCCACGCCGTCATAGGCCATCCGCCCCTCGCGCCAGCCGCCCACATCGGCGGGGGTCACGCCTTCCCGCTCCAGCCGGTCACGCGTCGCGACGACCGCCTGCCCCGCATCCAGGCGCAGCGCCGCGCCTTCGGGATCGACCATCACCGCCCCTTCTGCCACCGCCACGCGGGTCCGCGCCTGGCCCAGCTGCACATCGAACACCGTGCCCAGATCGACCAGCGCCAGCGATCCCGCCTGCACCGCGAAGGGATGGTTTGCGTCATGTCGCACCCGGAACAGCGCCTCGCCCCGCGCCATGACGGCCCGGCGCGGATCGGCATGATCCAGTACAACCCGGCTGTTTCCGGCGAGCAGGATCGTGCTGCCGTCCGGCAGGGGCACGTTGCGCGTCTCGCCCGCCGCCGTCTCGACTGCATAGGGTTGGGCGCGCTCCGGCCAGACGGCGACGCCGACCGTCGCGACCAGCGCGGCGGCGACCGCCCCGCCGATCCAGCGCAGGGGGCGGCGACGGGGCGTCTCCTCGACCGGCAGCGGCGCGGGCGCGTCGAGCAGTTCGGGATGCGCGGCCAGCGCGTCCTCGGCATCGAGCAGGGCTGCGGCCATCCGGTCATAGCGTTCGGCGTGCGCCGGATCGGTCTCCAGCCAGTCGGTGAAGGCGTCCCAGTCCGCGCGGGCCGGATCGGCCATCCGCAGCGCCCAGTCGAGTGCGACCGCATCCGTGGCGGGGAGAGCGATATGGCGGTCCTGGCTCATCCGATCTGTTCCTTGAGCGCGGCGAGCGCATGGGCGGCCATGCGGAGATCGCTTTCGACGGTGCTGATACTGATGCCGAGTTCGGCGGCGACCTGTTTCTGAGGGACGCCGTCCATCCGTACCCTTCGGAAGACCAGCGCGGGCCGCTCGCCCAATGCGGCCAGCGTCGCCGCCACCCGCTCGGCGGTCTGCCGCGCCTCGACCGCGCGTTCGGCGGCGGGCGGCTCGGGGCCGCCTTGTCCCTCCGCCCAGGCCTGGTCGCGCTGCTCGGCCTGACGGCGCGAGCGATAGCGGTCGATCATCAGCATGTCCGCCGCGCGATAGAGATAGGCCAGCGGATTGGCGATCGGCCCGTCCATCCGCCCCGACACCTTCAGCCACAGGTCCTGGACGAGATCCTCCGCCGCATCGCCCGCGCCGCGCGCCGTCAGGAAGCGCACGAGCTTGTCGCGATTGGCGAGGAAGACGGCCTCGATCCCGGTGGGCGTCATGGTCTGAACCGGACAAGATGGGCGGAAGTCCCGCCGTTTAGACGAAGCTTCCGCCCATGGAAAGGAGCCCCACCGGGACGCAAGGTGGGGCTCCGAACGCCCGCGCACGCTACAGGGGGGATGCACGCGGACGAACTCGCCTAGAAGGCGAACTGAAGGGCAGCGCGCGCGGACAGTGCGACATTGCCGAGGCGTTGTTCGGCGTTGACCTCGCCGCTGAGCCGGATCTCGCTGGTGCCGGTGATCGCGCGCACCCGTCCGATCCAGCCGCCGCCGCGTGCCTCGGGATCGAGGATGAAGGGCGTGCCGTCGCCGAAGCCGGCGACCGTGCGGCCTAGCGTTCCGGCGACCCGCTCGCGCCGACCGCCCTCGATCTCCAAGCGGCTCCACTGGGCGTAGCGATTGTCGCCGCCGAAATTGATGCCCGCCGCCACGCTGGCGGTCAGCGCGAGTTCGTCGCTGGTCCGCTTGCGCACGGTCAGGTCGTATCCGGTGCCGCCGCCGCTCTCGCGATAGCCGTCCTCGTTCAGCCGGTAATAGTCGACCGCCAGGATCGGGCGGACGTTGAACTGGCCGACCCAATGCTCCCACGAAACCGAGCCCGAGCCGGAATAAAGCATGCCCTTCCAATCGGCGGTCGCGCGGCGCTGCACCGCCTCGGTGCCGACCACGCCGTCGAACTGGCGTTGCGAGTCGAAGGACAGGAACGCCGCCGAGCCCCGCGCCTGCGCCGCCAGCGCACCCCAGCGGGCGCGCCAGAAACCGGCCAGCTCATATTGGCTGTGGTTCACCCGGTTGATCGCCGAGCCTTCATTGTCGCGACCGCTCATATAGGAGAGCGAGGCGCCGAAATTGCCCGCGTCGGTCTTGTGCTCGATGCCGCCGCTGATACCCCAGCCGCGCACGTCATAGCTTTGCGTGGAGCGCGCGCCCTTGGACGCATCCCAGCCGAGCGGGCTGAGCCAATAACCCCATTTGCCCTCCTCACTGAACTCGCCCGCAGGCTCGCGAAGCTGCGCGGCGGCGGCGCGGGAGGCGAGCGTCACCCCCTCGAACACGCCGCCCGCATAATTGGGCAGCATCTGCTCGACCGCGCCCCGGAAGGCCGCGCCGTCGTAGATGCCCCGGATGGCGTCGGACAGCTTGGCATCGGTGCCGATCGCAGCGTCGATCGCGTCGAAGGCGCTGACGCCCGCATTGCTGAGGCCCAGTTCGGTCTTCGCCTTGCGGCTGACCTCGACCGCGATCTCGTTGGGCTGGGCGGCGACGATCGCGCCCTTGTAGAGGAAGGGCATGGCCGAGGGTGCGAGCGTCAGGTTGCTTGCCCCCGTCAACGTGCCCGAGCGCAGCACGACATAGCGGCCCGTCACATCGGTCCCGCCCGACACGCGCAGCGCCAGTTGGCTGTTCGCGCCGATGGTGGTCGCCCCGCCGACCTGGATCAGATTGGCGGTGGGATTGGCCTTGTCGAGCGCGACGCTGAGGATCGACTGGTCGCCCATGGTCAGCGAGGCGATATTGGTCGCCCCATTCGCCGCGAAGGTACCGCCGCCGCTGGCGACCGTGACCGCGACGTGGGACGCGTTGGTCAGGCGTCCGGCGAAGACGCCCTTCCCCGTGATCGCCACCACATCCTGGCCCAGCCCGGAAAAGTCGGCCACGCCGTCGAAGCGCGCGGTATCGGCGATGGTCAGCGTGTCCGCACCGGTGCCGAAGGTCGCGCTGCCCGCATAGGTACCCGTCCCGCTCATCTCCAGCCGGTTGTTGCCGGTGCCGAAGGTGACGTCGCCCGTCACCGAACCCGCGCCGATCTGAAGCCGGTCGTCGCCGCTGCCGAAGCGGATCGCGCCGGTGATAGTGGGGGCGGCGGCTCCGGCGGCGGGGGCGATCTGGCGGACGGTTGCGCCGATGGTGTTCGCCGACAGGTCAATGGCGGTGCTGCGCGAGCTGTCCGCGCCGGCGCCTGCGATCGCGCCAGTATTCTCCACCAGCGTCAGGCCGCCGGTCCGGTCGAGGATCGCGGTCGCACTGGCGCCCGCCGCCGTCGCGCGGATCGCACCCGAGTTGCGGATCGTCGGCACCGAAGCGCCGCTGTCGATCAGCACGGCGGTCGTCACCGCCGAGGCCGTGCCGCCGCCGGTCGCCGTCACCGAGCCGCCGACCCGCAATTCCGGCGTCGACGCACCCGATCCGAAGCGGATCGCGGTCGCCTCCGCGCCATTGGCGGTCGCCTGCACCGTGCCGCCGACCGCGACGCCCTGCGCGATCTGGACGTTGCCGCCCTGCCCGCCGATGGTCAGCGCATTGGCGCGCACGCCGCTATAGACCCCGTTGCCGGTGATCCGGCCGTTGACGACCAGGCCGGGTGCGGGCGTGCTGCCGCCGGTCGCGCCGATGACGATCGCCCGGTCCGCCGCACCGACCAGCATGGCGGGGGCCGCGCCGTTGGAGATGATGTCGGCCGTCTTGCCGGTGGCGTTGCCCAGGGTGATGCCGCCCGCGACATTGCCGCCCACGACCAGCGCCGATCCGCCCTGCAACAGATCGTCCGGGTCCAGCTTCGACACATCGCTGGGCGGGGTGGTATAGCGATAGCCGGTCGAGCCGATCCCGCCCTCGATGGTCAGCGCACCGCCGATATCGCCGTCGATCCGCGCGCCGACCGCGCCCTGGCCCACCGCGACGATGGTGCCGCCCAGCGTGACATTGCCCGACACCGCGCCGGTCCGCACGCCGACCGAGCGGTCGCCCAGCACGTTGATCTTGCCGGACTGGGCGAGGTTCCCGGTCAGCGGCCCGGTCAGATAGATGCCCGCCGAGTCGTTGCCCTCGACGGTGATCTCGCCGCTGTTGCTGATCGCGCCGGTAAAGGCCCCGGCAGTTCGGATGCCGGTCCGCCGCGCGCCTTGTGCGAAGGGGCCGTCCAGGTCGCCGTCTTTGTCGATATCGACGGGCGTGTAGCTTTCGTCGATGATGATCTTACCGGTGTTCGCGATCTCGCCGGTTACGCCCGCCGCCGCGCCGATGCCGGTCGAGTCGTTGGCGTCGGTGATCTGGATGGTACCCGCATTGGCGAGCTTATTGTTGCTGTCGATCGTCACCGCGGTGCCGCCGGTGGTCACGACGCTGCCCGCCGCGGCGATGCTGACATCGCCCGCGCCGCCGTTATTGACGGTCGCGGTGCGAACCGGGGTGGTCCGCTTGGTATCGATGACGGTCTGGGCCGAAGCGGCCGTCCCCGCCACCAGGGCGAGCGTGGCGGTCGAGGCGAAGAGCAGGCGATGCACGAATAAGGTCCCCTTTGTGCGCTTTGCCCGTTCAGACGGAGCCCTCGCGTCGAAACCTTGGTGCCCGGATGAAAAATTCGTCAGGTGCCCCGCCGCTGTTGACGATCGGGCCGCAGAGGATCAGAGCGCCCGACAGGCGCGGGAGCCCCCGCGTCGTTCCAGAAAGCGAGAACATGTCCAGCGACAGTTCCAGTAGCGCCGCACGCCCCGGGGTCGTCCGCTAGTTTCGCGAAACTGGCTTTCGTCCGCCCGGGTCGTGCGGACGAGAGGTTTTGAATGGTTAACGATCTGATCGCCGGCGTCGCTGCCGGTTTCCGCTCCTCCCGGCGTGGCCTGTCCGTCGCCGATCTCGTCGATACGCTTCAGTCGCTGCCCGTGGCGGAGGCGGCCGACGCCCTGACCCAGATGCCCGACGCGCGCGCCGTCGCCGTGCTCGACAGCCCGGAACTGCGCTGCGCCGCCGATATCCTGGCCCTTTTGCCCGCCGCGCGCGCCGCCGCCCTGGTCTCGCAAATGGCGGAGGACCGCGCCGCCGACGTGCTGGCGGCGATGGAGGAAGAGGACGCCGCGCCGATCCGCGCCGACCTTCCCGCCACCATCCTCGCCTCGATCGACACGCTGCTCCGCTGGCCGCCGGACAGCGCGGGCGGCATGATGACGACCGAATATGTCGCTTCCCCCGCCGACGCGACCGTCGCCGAGGTGCTGGCGCATATCCGCACCGTCGAACGGAGCCGCGAAACCGTCTATTCGGTCTTCCTGCTGGAGCCGCAGGGGCGATTGGTCGCGACCGTCTCGCTGCGCCAGTTGATCGCCGCCGAGCCGGACTCGCCCGCCATCGATCTCGCGCGCGGGCATGACCCCATCACCGTCGCGCCAGGCACCGACCGCGAAGAGGTGGCGCATCTGATCCGCCGCCACGACCTGCTCGCCCTGCCCGTGGTCGACGAACAGGGTCGCCCGATCGGCATCGTCACCGTGGACGATGTGCTCGACGCGCTGGTCGCCGCCCATACCGAGGACACGCAGAAATTCGGCGGTGTCGAGGCGCTGGACAATCCCTATCTGGAAACCGGCTTCCTCGCTATGATCCGCAAGCGGGCCGGGTGGCTGAGCATCCTGTTCTTCTCGGAAATGCTGACCGCCAGCGCGATGCAGCATTTCGAGTCCGAGTTGGAACGCGCGGTCGTCCTGACCCTGTTCATCCCGCTCATCATGAGTTCGGGCGGCAATAGCGGCAGCCAGGCGACCTCGCTCATCATCCGGGCGCTCGCGCTGGGGCAGGTGCGGTTGCGCGACTGGTGGCGGGTGGCGCTGCGCGAACTTCCGGCGGGAATGACGCTGGGGGCGATACTGGGGTTGCTCGGCATCGCACGGATCGCGCTGTGGCAAACGCTGGGCTTCTACGATTACGGGCCGCATTGGGTGCTGGTGGCGACGACGGTCGGGACCGGGCTGGTCGGCATCGTCACCTTCGGCTCGCTGGCGGGATCGATGCTGCCCTTCGTCCTGCAACGGCTGGGCTTCGATCCGGCCAGCGCCTCGGCACCGTTCGTCGCGACGCTGGTCGATGTGACCGGGCTGGTGATCTATTTCAGCATCGCGCTGGCGATATTGTCGGGCACGCTGCTGTAAGCGGGGCGACGAACACCCCGTTACCGCTTCCAGTAGCGCACATAATCCACATCCATACGCTGCGGCAGGGCGGCATCGTCGACGCCCTTCTGCCCGCCCCAGTCGCCCCCGACCGCCAGGTTCAGGATCAGCGAATAGGGCCGCGTGAACGGCCAGGCCGCCGCGCCGCCGGGCTTGTCGTTCCTCACCCGCATATAGGCGCGGCCATCGACCCCGATGGTGATCATATCGGGCGTCCAGTCGAGCTGATAGCGGTGAAAGTCCGTGCACGCGCCGGGCAGGTCGGTCTGGCTGCCCCGCTGCGTCTTCCTGACGTGATTATAGGCGGCGGAGTGGACGGTGGCATGGATGACATCGGGGTTCCAGCCGACCATCTCCATGATGTCGATCTCGCCGCCATCGGGCCAGCGCGCACCGTCCATGGGGAGAAGCCAGATGGCGGGCCACATGCCCCGTCCACAGGGCAGCTTCGCGCGAACCTCGTAGAAGCCGAAACCGAGCGTCTTCTGCGTCACCAGCTTGGCCGAAGTGTAATCCTGCCCACCCCAATCCGGCTCGTCGCGGGCGGCCTCGCGCCGCGCCTCGATCACCAGCGCGCCATTCTCGATCCGCGCGTTGCTCCGCTTCGGCCCGGCATAATATTGCAGTTCGTGATTGGGCCAGCCGCGCTTATTCGCCGACACGTCCCAGCGCCAGCGGCGGGGATCGATCGCGCGGTTGAATTCGTCGCCGAAGGTCGGGGCGGACTTGGGCGCGGCCATGGCTCCGTCGTAATGGGTGTTGGTCGCACCCAGCGTCGCGGTCTGCGTCTCCTGCGCGGTCGCACCACCGTTCGCCAGCAGGGACACGTCCGCCAGCATCGCCCAAGCCCATCGCCGCTCTCCCCGAATATTTTGCCCGTCAGCCTAATCACCCCCAACGGGAAAGACCATGCCGACAGGCCGGGGAAATCATCCGGCGATGGTGAAGACCGAACCGGAGTCGACGCGGAGCCCCGCGCCGTTGATGAAGCTGGCCCGTTCGGACACCAGGAAGGCGACGGCGGCGGCGACCTCTTCGGCCCTGCCGCGCCGCTTCAGCACCATGCCGGGGCGCTCCTCATCCAGGAACGTCTCGATCGCCTCGTCGAAGCTGATGCCTTTCTCCTCGGCGCGCTTCTCCATCATCGCATCGGTCATCGGCGTCGCGATGAAGGCGGGGGAGATGGTGTTCACCAGCACATTGTCGCCGCCATAGGCCTTGGACAATCCCTTGGCCAAGCTGAGGATCGCGGCCTTGGACGCGCAATAGGGGAGTTCCTCGACATAGGGCTGCACCGCATCCTCGGAGGCGAACAGGACCACGCGGCCCCAGCCCTTGCGCCGCATCGCGGGGATCGCCTCGCGGCACATGCGGACCGCGCCCATCAGGTTGATGTCCAGCGTCTCCAGCCAGCCATCGTCGCCAATATCCAGAAAATCGCCCTGCGCGCCCGTCACGCCCGCCGCGTTGATATAGATGTCGGGCTCGCCCAGCCTCTCGCGAACCTCTTGCCACAGCAACTTCACCTCATCCGGCTTGGTGACGTCGCCGGTCACCGCGATCACCTCGCCCAGCGGAGCAAGCTCCGCCACCGCTTCGTCCATGGTGCCGCCCGGCTTGTCGGTCAGCGCGACCCGCACCCCGGCCTCCAGCAACAACCGCGCGGTTTCCTTGCCCATGCCCGAATCCGATCCGCTGATCAGCGCGATGCGGCCCTCGATACCCAGATCCATCGTCATTCTCCCTCGGCGGGCGGTCAGCCATGTCATCAATGCAGATCAATGCCGTGCCGATGAAGTGACGACGCGGCTTAGGGTTCCGCCGATAAGTCTTTGATCCTCAGCGGAACGACGCGCGCCTCCCGCCCGTTCGCCATTGCAACCAGTTCTGGGAGAGCCCTCCGCCGTGCGTTCCTTGTCCGAAGCCGAAATCGCCACCATGCCCCCGTCCGGCGACGGGCCCCATCCGCTGCTGGGCGTCGCCGAACTGGCGGCGGGCGCGGCGGAGCGGCTGGAGCGGGCCGACATCATCCTGGCGGCGACAGACGAGACGCGCGCGATGGCCGTCACCCGCATCCTGACCGCGATCGCGCCCGACGCGACGATCCTATTCTGCCCCGGATCGGACGCGCTGCCCGGCGACGACGCCCCCGCCTCGCCCGCCAATGTCGGGCAGCGTGTCTCGGCGCTCCACGCCCTGCGCGCCGCATCGGCGGCGAAGAAGCGGGGGCGCATCGCCCTGGTCACCTCCGGCGAGGCGTTGGCGCGCGCCCTGCCCTCCCCCGCGACCTTCGATGCCGAGCCGCCTTGCGTCGCCCAGGGCGAGCCCTGCGACCTGAGCCGGCTCCACGACATGCTGCTCGACCTGGGCTATATCGCCGACGAGCGGGTGGACGAGCCCGGCGAGGTGGCGCTTCGCGGACAGGTGCTGGACGTGTTTCCCGCCGACGCGGAACAGCCGCTGCGGATCGAGGTGGCCGAGGGACGGATCGCGGCGATCCGGTCCTACGACCCCGCCGACCAGCGGAGCACCGGCGAGTTGGATCGCCGCGAACTGGGCCGCGTCGCCGAGCCGCCGCTGGCGTCCGACCCGACCAGTCTGATCGAGCATCTGCCTGGCGCCGAAATCATCATCGAGCCCGCCGCCGACGAACGCCGCCGTCGCCTGCTGCTGCTGAGCGCCGATGTCGCCAAGCGCGGCTCCCGACGCGCCGCCCGCGACATGATCGCTGACAAACACTGGTCCGCGCTGCTCGCCGATCGCAAGACCGCGAGCCTTGGACGGATCGGCGACCTCCCGCCCCGCTTCGTGGAACGCCGCGCGCCCTTGCGCGACTTCGCCAAGACGGCGCGGGCCGCGCGTGACGAGGGGTGCCGCGTCGTCCTGATCGGCAGCGAGCGCGACCTGCGCTTCCTCGGGCGGCGGGTCGACAATGTCCTGCGCACGCCGTCCGTCCGGGTCGATAGCTGGCGTGCGGTCCGCAAGGCCGAGCCCGGCGCACTGCTGACGCTGGTCGCGCCCGCCGAGCGGGGCTTCGTCCGCAAGGACATTCTGGCCGTCACCGCCGCGGACCTGCTCGGCAGTCGCGCGGACCGCGAAGACGGCAAGGCCCACCGCGTCGACCTGTCGCTGATCCAGACCGCCGAGATCCGGGTCGGCGACATGGTCATCCATGAGGATCACGGCATCGCCACCGTCGCGGGGCTCGATCCGATCGACATGCAGGACGGGGTGACGGGGGACGCGATCAAGCTGGTCTACGCCAAATCGGCGACGCGGCTGGTCCCGGTGGCCGAGGCGGACCGGCTGTGGCGCTATGGCGGCGAGGACGATGCGGTCCGCGCTGACACGCTCGACGGCAAGAGCTGGCACGACCGCCGCCGTGGCATCGACGAGGCGATCGCCGAGACCGCGCGCCGCCTGACCGAAATGGCCGCCGAACGTGCCGAGCAGCATGCCCCCGTGCTCGATCCCCCGGTCGCCGATTATGAGCGCTTCGCCGCCGGCTTTCCGTTCAGCGAGACCCCCGACCAGTTGACCGCGATCGAGGCGGTGCGCGCGGACCTGTCGTCCGGGCGCCCGATGGACCGGCTGGTCGTCGGCGATGTCGGCTTCGGCAAGACCGAGGTCGCCCTGCGCGCCGCCGCCATCGCCGCGCTCGCCGGGCGGCAGGTGGCGCTCGCCGCCCCGACCACCGTGCTCGCCCGCCAGCATCTCGACAGCTTCACCGCCCGCTTCGCGGACAGCGGTATAGCCGTGGCGGGCCTGTCCCGCCTGTCCACCGCCGCCGAAAAGCGCCGCGTCAAGGCCGGGCTGGCCGATGGCAGCATCCGGATCGTGATCGGCACCGGCGCGGTCGCGGCCAAGGGCATGGCCTATAAGGACCTCGCCTTGGTCATCGTGGACGAGGAGCAGCGCTTCGGCGCGAGCGATAAGGCGGGGCTCCAGGCGCTGTCGGCGGGTCATGTCCTGACCCTGTCGGCGACGCCGATCCCGCGCACCCTGCAATCCGCGCTGGTCGGCCTGCGCCAATTGTCGATCATCGCGACCCCGCCCGCCCGGCGGCAACCGATCCGCACCGCCGTTTCCGCCTTCTCGCCGGAGACGTTGCGGGCGGCACTGCTGCGGGAGCGATCACGCGGCGGGCAGAGCTTCGTCGTGGTGCCCCGCATCGCCGACATGGCGCCGCTGGCCGAGAAGCTGGCCAAGATCGTCCCCGAACTGGAGGTGCTGCAAGCGCATGGCAAGCTGCCCGCCGCCGAGATCGATGATGTGATGGTCCGCTTCGGGCGCGGCGATGGCGATGTCCTGCTGGCGACCAACATCATCGAGGCGGGGCTCGACGTGCCGCGTGCCAATACGATGGCGATCGTCCATGCCGACCGTTTCGGCCTGTCGCAGCTTCACCAGCTACGCGGGCGGGTCGGGCGTGGGCATCGGCGAGGCCAGGTGCTGCTGTTCACCGAGACCGACGACGCGATCGCGCCGCGCACGCTGAAACGGCTGCGCACCCTGGAGGCGTTCGACCGGCTGGGCGCGGGCTTCGCGATCAGCGCCCGCGACCTGGACATGCGCGGCGCGGGCGATCTGCTAGGCGATACGCAGGCGGGGCATATGCGGCTGATCGGCGTCGAGCTTTACCAGCAATTGCTGGAGGACGCGCTGCGTACCGCGCGCGGCGAGACGGTCGAGCGCTGGACGCCCGAGCCGCGCATCGGCGTCGAGGGTCGCCTGCCCGCCGAATGGATACCCGACGAGGATCTGCGCATCTCGCTCTATGCGCGGCTGGGGCGGCTGCGCGACGATGCCGAACTCGACGATTTCGAGGCGGAACTGGAGGATCGCTTCGGCGAACTGCCAGAAGAGGCCGCGCTGCTGATCGCGCTCGCCCGATTGCGCGAGCGGATGCGGGTGCTGGGGATCGCGCGGATCGACGCGGGGCCCGCCGCCATCGCCCTGACGCCCCACGGCAAGGATGTCGATTTGAACGGGATTGAGGGACTTGAGGAGAAGAATGGCCGCTACCTGCTGAAGGAACGCCTGGACGCTCCCGCCGAGCGGCTGGCACGGCTGGCCGATCTGCTCGCCTGACCGCCATCTTGACCCAGGCAGTTGGCCGCTATCGCCAGACGTCATAAGAGCCGCGCCGATACGAGAGGAACCGTCCCATGCCCTTCCCCACCCCCTATGTCGCCGATCCGGCCCGTTACGACGGCCGGATGCCCTATCGCCGGACCGGTCGCAGCGGCCTGAAGCTGCCCGCGATCAGCCTGGGGCTGTGGCAGAATTTCGGCGGCACCGATGTGTTCGAGACGGGCCGCGCCATCCTTCGCCGCGCCTTCGATCGCGGCGTCACCCATTTCGACCTCGCGAACAATTACGGGCCGCCCTATGGCTCGGCAGAGGAGAATTTCGGGCGGGTGCTGGCGAGCGACTTCGCCGCGCACCGCGACGAGTTGATCCTGTCGACCAAGGCGGGTTGGGACATGTGGCCGGGCCCCTATGGCGATATCGGCTCGTCGAAGAAATATCTCATCGCCAGTTGCGAACAGAGCCTGAAGCGGATGGGCGTCGATTATGTCGACATCTTCTATTCGCACCGGGTCGATCCGGATACGCCGCTGGAGGAGACGATGGGTGCGCTGGTGCAGCTTCACCGGCAGGGCAAGGCGCTCTATGTCGGCATTTCCTCCTATGATGCGGGGCTGACCCGGCGCGCGGCGGCGATCCTGGCGGAGGAGAAGGTGCCGCTGTTCATCCACCAGCCCAGCTATTCGATCCTAAACCGCTGGATCGAGCGCGATCTGCTCGACACGCTGGGCGAACTCGGCACCGGCTGCATCGCCTTTTCGCCGCTGGCGCAGGGCATGTTGACCGGCAAATATCTGAACGGCGTGCCGCAGGATGCGCGGGCCAGCCGGGGCGGTTCGCTGTCGCAGTCGCTGCTGAGCGAAGAGAATGTGTCCGCCATCCGCCGCCTGAACGATATCGCACAGGCGCGGGGGCAGACGCTGGCGCGGATGGCGATCGCCTGGGTGTTGCGCGATCCGCGCGTGACCTCCGCGCTGATCGGCGCGCGGACGGTCGAGCAGTTGGACGATTCGCTCGACGCCGTGTCGCGGCTGGAATTCACCGACGAGGAACTGGCGGCGGTCGACCACGCGGCACAGGATGGCGGCATCAACCTGTGGGCAGAATCCTCCGACATCATCGAACTGCCCGCCGCGCAAGGCATGCCCGCCTGAGTCGGACATGACGATGCGCCCGACCTCGCGAGGGAGGTCGGGCGCATCTTTCGGATAGGCCAGGATTATTGCGCGGCGCTCTTCACATCGCCCTGCCCCATGGCCGAGACCAGGACATTGCCCGAGCCGGAGAAATTGGCGGCGGGCAGATCGGCGACGCGGTTGCCGACCTTCACCAGCACCCGCTCGACCGCGCCCTGGGCATTGGTGCGGACCGACTGAACCGCGCCGAGCGCACGGCCACGGGCGTCGGTGACGGCCATGCCCGGATTGACCGGGAAGGCCCCGCCCTGCGCCGCACCGCTACCGGCCAGCGCCAGATTGCCCGCACCCGACAGGCTACCGCCCGCCGCCGACAACGCACCCGATCCCGAACCCGTCGCGGCCCCCGCCACAGCACCACCGCTACTCGCCGCCCGGTCGGCCAGGTTGGACACCGCGCCACGTGCGCGGTTGCCGACCGCCCCTGCGGTATCCCGGACCTGCCCGGCGACGTTGCCGACGGCATTCACCCCGCGACCGGCCGCATCGCGCACCGCGTCGGTTCCGACCAGTTGCGCATCGACGCCGCCGCCCAGCGAGCCCGAAGCCGAGCCATTGCCACCGCCCGAGGCTTGTCCGATCCGGGTCGCGCTATCCAGCGTCGAGCCGCCCGAGGCTTCGCCCGACGCCGCCACCCGGCCGCGACGCAGATCGACATTACGATCCGCCCGTGCCGACCCGCGCGTCCGGGTCGCCGTGTCCGTCGCGACCCGGCCCCGATCCGCCATACCGCTCAGCGAACCCGCACCCGCACCCGCACCGGTCGCCGAGCCGGTCAGACCGCCCACCGTGCCGCCGAGCTGGCCACCCAGGCCACCGGCACCACCAAGCAACTGCGCCGAAGCGGGCGCCGCCACCAGAGCAACGGCAAGGATCGCGCTACCAGAAAGAAAATTCTTCATCATCGTTCTCCTTAACTTGTGGAACGACAACGAAGCCGCCTGCGGGTTTAATCCCGGACGTCTCCAAAATTATTGCGCCGGGGTGCGACATTCCCCGCAAAGCATTCCACGACCATGATTTTTATTATGGCCCCGTGCCCCCAGATCCTTCGCCTCCCCATCCACGCGCGCGAGCGCGGCACGCGCCTGACCTGGTTTCAGCGCCGGATAGGCGGCGGCAATGCGTCCCGCGACCAGCGGCGCGGCAAAGGAGGTGCCGCGCACCTTCATCCGCCGACCGCCCAGCCCGATCGCCAGCATGTCGGCGGCGGGCGCGACATAATCGATATGCGAGGCACGGCCCGCCTCGATCAGCGGGCGGTTGCGCGCATCGACACCGCTCACCGCCACCACGCCGGGATAGGACGCCGGATAGGCGGGCGGCGAAGCGGGACCGTTATTGCCGACCGCCGCGACGATGATCAGCCCCCGCGCCTGCGCCGCCGCGACCACGCGCGCGAGCAGCGGGTTGAAGGGGCCGACCAGGCTGATCGTCGCGACCGACACGCGCTGCTCGACCAGCCAGCCCAGCGCCTTGGCGATGGCGGTGGCATTGCCGCCCGCCGGGTCGGTGCCATAGACATCCGCCGACGCGATCCGCGCACCGGGCAGCGATCCCCGGACGCCGCCCCTGCCGCCGATGAGCGAGGCGACGGCGGTGCCATGATCGTCGGGCTTGGGAGCCCCGGTCGCAAAGCCGCGGATCACCGCCGCCCCCTCGACACCGCCGTCGATCACGCCGACCATCGTGCCCTGCCCCTCCGCCGCCGCGCCGCCGGCGAGCGTCGCCGCGCTCGCGCCGCTCGGCAAATGGAGTTGGTCCGCACTGACCTCTCCGCCCAGCCTGTCGATCAGCGCCAGCGCCTTTTTGAGCGGAAGGCCGTTCGGCACGCGCAACCGGACGAAGGGCACGCCCAGCACATCGTCCCGCTCGATCACACTGAAACCCTGTGCCGCGACGGCGGCGAGCAGCGCCTCGCTGGGGCCATCCACCACCACCTCGCCCGCGCGCGCCGGGAAGCCGTTGGGATCGAGCGCGATCGCATCCGGATGATCGCGCACCAGTTGCGCATAGGCGGCACGGCGCAGGTCATCGAGCCTGGCGGCGGTCGTGCTCGCCACCCGGTCGACCCCGCGCCGCAGCGGATCGACCACCCCGTCGACCATCGGCCGGATGGTCGAGGGGAGCCCGCCCGGCAGCGACGGCAGGTTGGGCAGCGTCCCGCCCAACTGCGCCCGGGCCGCGCCGACGCCGAGCGCACAGCCGCTCATCGCGGCCATCACGCCCAGAAACCGAAATGCCCGCTTGCCCACCGCCGCCCTCCTGTTGAAAAAATAATCCTGACATGGATCAGACGAACAGGGATTAAACGATCCGGGTCGTCCGTTTCATCCCTGAATTGAAGGAACCGCGCTTGGCTGCATTCGAGAAGGAGTTGTTGGCGCTGCTGCCGCGATTGCGGCGGTTCGCCCGATCGCTCACCCATGATGCGGCGGACGCGGACGATCTTTGCCAGGTCACGGTCGAAAAGGCGCTGCTCGCGCAAGGATCGTGGCAGGCGGGGACGAGATTGGATAGCTGGATGTACCGGATCATGCGCAATGCCTGGATCGACACCGCCCGTTCCCGCTCGCGCGCGGCGGAAACCTTCGTCGGCGAGGATGCCGGGCTGTCCGTCGGCGCGACCGGCAATGCCGAGGCGCGCGTCGCGCTGAACGAGGTGGACGCCGCGATGCGCACCCTGCCCGACGAACAACGCGAGGCGGTGGCGCTCGTCCTGGTCGAAGGGCTGGCCTATAAGGACGCCGCCGAGATCCTCGACATTCCCATGGGCACGCTGACCTCGCGGCTGGTGCGGGGACGACAGGCGCTGATGGCGCGACTGGGAGAAGCGGCATGACGATCGAACCGGAAATGCTCATGGCCTATGCCGATGGGGCGCTCGATCCCCTGAGCGCCAAGCGGGTCGAGCGCGCGATCGCCGAGAACCCCGCGCTGGCCGATGAGGTCGCCCGCCATCGGCGCCTGAAGGTCAGGCTCGCCAGCGCCTATGCGCCCATTGCGGAGGAGCCCGTACCCGATCGCCTGGCCGCGATGCTGACCAGCAATGTGGTGCCGATGCAGCCGCCGCTACGCCAACGCTCGCGCCTGTCGCTGCCGCTATGGCAGTCGGCAGCGGCAATGGCGGCGTGTCTGGTGGTCGGGGTGCTGCTGGGGCGACAGGTGGATCAGGGGCCGATTTCCGCGACCGAGCATGGACTCTACGCCGCCGGGCCGCTCGCCAGCGCGCTCGACCGACAGGCGAGCGGGGGTGACGGCGCGGTGCGGATCGCGGTCAGCTTCCGCGCGACGGACAATGACTTCTGCCGCGTCTTCCAGTCCGCCGCCGCCGACGGCATCGCCTGTCGCGACGCCAAGGGCTGGGCGCTGCGCCGGACCATGCCGGGCAGCGCCCCCAAAGCGGGCGGCGGCTATGCCCAGGCGGGATCGTCCGACGCCGAACTGATGGCGGCGGCGCAGGATATGATGGCCGACATGCCGCTGGACGCGGAGGGGGAAAAGGCGGCCATTGCCAAGGACTGGCGCAGTCGGTGATCTTCCTGAAGGTCAGCGACGTTCAGCGACACTCCTACTTCCCTCGCCCCTCGTAGAGGGGAGAGGGTTGCGCAGACTTGGTCTTTGCGCAGCAAAGGCCTAGTCGGAGCTGGGTGAGGGGTGGAGCGCTCGCAGAGCGCGCGAGCCCTTGGGCTCGCTCGACCCCTCACCCAAGCTGCGCTAGCCAGCAAGCTGGCAAGCTCCGCTAACCCTCTCCCCTGTCCAGGGGAGAGGGGAACGGCAAACAATTCCCCCAGCGTCCAATCGCGCTTTCGGAAAGCGAGCGTTTCGCCCGGCGCACCATGCCCCGGGGTGCATCGCGATCGTATGTGACCTATCTTGATCCCATGAAAAAGATCGGTTTCCTGTCCTTCGGCCATTGGTCGCCCTCCCCCCAGTCCGCCACGCGCTCGGCGCAGGACGTGCTTCTCCAGTCGATCGACCTCGCGGTCGCGGCAGAGGAATTGGGGGCGGACGGCGCCTATTACCGGGTGCACCACTTCGCGCAGCAGCTGGCCTCGCCCTTCCCGCTCCTCGCCGCCGTGGGCGCGCGGACGAAGCGGATCGAGATCGGCACCGGCGTGATCGACATGCGCTATGAGAACCCCTTCTACATGGTCGAGGATGCCGGATCGGCGGACCTGATCAGCGGCGGTCGCCTGCAATTGGGGATCAGCCGGGGATCGCCCGAACAGGTGATCGATGGCTGGCGGCATTTCGGCTATGGCCCCGCCCAGGGCGAGACCGACGCCGATCTGGGCCGTCGCCATGCCGAGGTGTTCCTGCACCTTCTGAAAGGACAGGGTTTCGCCAAGCCCAATCCGCGCCCCATGTTCCCCAACCCGCCCGGGCTGCTTCGTCTGGAGCCGCATTCGGAGGGGTTGCGCGATCGTATCTGGTGGGGCTCCGCCTCCAACGCGACCGCGATCTGGGCGGCGAAGCAGGGGATGAACCTGCAAAGCTCCACGTTGAAGGCCGATGAGAGCGGCGAGCCCTTCCATGTGCAGCAGGCCAAGCAGATCCGCGCCTATCGCGAGGCCTGGGCCGAGGCGGGGCACCAACGGACGCCGCGCGTGTCGGTTTCCCGGTCGATCTTCGCGCTGACCACGGATCAGGACCGCGCCTATTTCGGGCGGGACGACAGCCAGGATCAGGTCGGCGTCATCGACAATATGCGCGCCGTCTTCGGCCGCTCCTATGCCGCCGAGCCCGAACGCCTGATCGAGCTACTCCGCGCGGACGAGGCGATCGCCGAGGCCGACACGCTGCTCCTGACCGTGCCCAACCAGCTCGGCGTGGACTATAACGCGCATGTGATCGAGAACATCCTGCGCCACATCGCACCCGCGCTCGGCTGGCGCTGATCGCGAAAGGCCTCGGCGAAAGCCGGGGCCGGGAAGCCGATATGTCGATGACGGGAAAGAAATGGCGCGCCCGGAACGATTCGAACGTCCGACCCTCAGATTCGTAGTCTGATGCTCTATCCAGCTGAGCTACGGGCGCGCATGGGTCTGATAAGACCGGATATGATCCACTGGCGCGCCCGGAACGATTCGAACGTCCGACCCTCAGATTCGTAGTCTGATGCTCTATCCAGCTGAGCTACGGGCGCGCTGTGGAGGTGGGCTCTTAGAAGCGGTTCGGGATCATGGCAAGCCCCTCGACCCGGTTATCCACATTTTTTCGGAACGCGCCCGCAAAGCGTCCGTGCGGCATTTTCCCAAGCCCTGTCTTCCGTCTAGGATGGTTGCGATGATCCATCCGTCCCTCTCCACAATCCGCTCCGGCCCGATGATCGCGCTGGTCGGCCTGTTGTCCGCCACGATGCTGGCCGGATGCGCGCGCGACCGCGACACCACGCCCTATCCTTCGCTCGCGGTCCGCCCGGTCGAGAAACAGGGCTTCGCCGAGCCGGTGACCAAGCCGGTCACGCTGCGCCCCGACCCTGCGCTCAATACGCAGATCGCCGGGATCGCCGATCGCCTGACCGCCGTGGAGGGGGAATTCGCCAAGGCCTATGACCAGGCCCGCGCCGGGGCGGCCAGGGCTCGCGGGCAGAGCGTGGGCAGCGATGCGTGGCTGGCCGCGCAGACCGATCTGGCCGCGCTGGACGAAATACGGGCACGGACTTCGGGCTTGCTGACCGAAATCGACGACCGCGCCATCGCGCGTGCGGCCGCGCTGGAACCGGACTATCCCGCGCTCACCGCGCTGCGCGAGCGGGTGGCGGGCGCGGCCGAGCGTCAGGCGAAGCAGATCGCGGCGCTGTCCGCCAGCCTGCCGAACGGCTGATCCGCTCAGAACTGCCGGATGAAGGGCAGGACGCTGGAATAATCGTCGGTCCAGGGCGCAAGGCCTGGCGGGGCGGTCGCGGGTTTCCAGTCGCCGCCCCTCGCCTCCAGCGCGCGGAGCACGCCCGCATCGCGCGACAGGGCGAGCCAGACCGAGGTGGTGGCCGATTCCTGCTCGTCCAGGTACGAGGGGATATAGGTCAGCTTGCCGACCGCCCAGCCGCCATCGCGCGCGGCGGCGGCCACCAGCGGCTCCAGATCGACGAAACGATTGGAGATATGGACCAGCAATAGCCCGCGCTGCGACAGCACCCGCCCATAGGTGGCGAAGGCCTCGCGCGTCAGCAGATGCGCGGGCACGGCGTCGGAGGAGAATGCGTCCAGCGCGAGGAGGTCGAAGCTGTCGGTGGCCTCGGCGGCCAGGCGGATGCGGGCATCGCCGATGCGGATGACCGGATCGGGCAGGCAGCGCCGCAGATAGCTGAACTGGCCGGTGTCACGCGCGATACGGACGATGACCGGATCGATCTCGTAGAAGCGCCAGCTCTGCCCCGGCCTGGCATAGCAGGCGAGCGTTCCGGTCCCCAGCCCGACCACGCCGATCCGTGCCGAGGGTCCGAAGATGGCGGGCGCGGCGCGCATGGCCCGACCCACACCGGAATCGGGGGCATAATAGGTGGTCGGCGTCCGCTCGCGCGCCTCCGATCCGCGTAGCTGGATGCCATGGACGGTCGACCCATGGTCCAGTTCGCGGCGACCGACCTCGTCGCGCACGGTATAGACGCCGAAATAGCTGCGCATCCGGGCGTCACGCTCCATCGACAGCGACAGGGCACGATAGCCGCCGAAGAGCACCAACGCCGCCGCCAGCAACAGGGCAAAGCCCGTCCGCGCGCCGATCGTCAGGAAGGCGAGCAGCGCGATCGCGAGGAAGATCGGCCCCTGCCGCTCCTCCCCGAACCACGCCGCTTGCCCGAGCAGTCTGAGGCCGAGCAACAGGCCAATGACGATGACCAGCGCGACGAGCATGACGCGGCGATGCCGCAGCCATGCATGGCGCAACCCCATGGTCATGAACTGCTGCGGGATCAGCACGCCCGCCGCCAGAATCAGCAGCGGATATTCATAGGTCCAGTCGAACAGCACCGGCGCCAATATCCCGGCGAACACGCCGCCCAGCGCGCCGCCGACCGCCATCGACAGATAAAAGCCGGTGAGCCGATCGACCGCCGGTCGCGCCCGGTAAAGCGCGGTGTGCAACGCCACCGACACCATGAATAGCAGCAGCAGCGCGACGACGACATTAAAATAGGGCCGCCCCGGATAGCCGCCCATGATGACCCCGCCGAACATCAACAGGGTCACGGGCGCGATCCGGGTCAGCGTGTCCGCCGCCGCGCGCCGCGTCGCGAAGGCGATGATGAAGCTCAACAGATACAGCCCCAGCGGCAGCACCCAGAGCAGCGGCATCGCCACGATATCGGCGGTGATATAGGTCGAGGTTGCCAGCACCAAACCCGAGGGCACCGCCGACAGCGCGGTCCACAGCGCCACCTTCCGCCATCCCGGCGGCAACGAGGCGGGCGCCTCCACCCTCTCCCGATCCTGCCCGCTCGGCAGCCGCGTCGCACAGGCCAGCACCATCACCGCCAGCAGGGCATAGCCGACGCTCCACAACCGGCTCTGCCCGTGAAGCGTCATCATCGGCTCGACCAGCAGGGGATAGGCGATCAGCCCGGCAAAGCTGCCCAGATTGGAGGCCGCATACAGCGCATAGGGGTTACGCCCCGGCTCGGCGAGCGCGAACCAGCGCTGGATCAGCGGGGCCTGAGCCGACACCGCGAAGAAGAGCGGCCCGATGGACAGGCCCAGCAGCCACGGCACCCACAAGGCGGGCTCCGCATCGGATGGCAGTTCGACCGCCATCAACCCGATGGGCAGCCACAGCGCCGCGCCCGCCAGCAAGGCCAGATGGATGCCCGCCTGAACCCGCGGTCGCCACCGGCCGAGCGCATGGGCATAGGCATAGCCGCCGAGCAGCAGCGCCTGATAGACGAACATCGCCGAGTTCCACACCGCCGGCGCGCCGCCCAGCCGGGGCAGCGCCATCCGCGCGACCAGCGGCTGGACGAGGAACAGCAGGAACGATCCGGTCAGGATCGTCGCGACGAACAGCGCGCGCGCGGGCAGGCCGGACGATCGGGCGATCACTCTTGTACCGGGCTCAGGCGTTCAGCAGACGCGCGGCATGGGCGGCGTGATAGGTCAGCACCCCCGCGCATCCCGCCCGCTTGAACGCCATCAGCGTCTCCAGCACCATGGCGTCGCGGTCGGCGGCCCCGGCGGCCACCGCCGTCTCGATCATCGCATATTCGCCCGACACCTGGTACGCGAAGGTCGGCACCCGGAATTCGTCCTTCACCCGGCGGATGATGTCGAGATAGGGCAGGCCCGGCTTCACCATCACGCTGTCCGCGCCCTCGGCCAGATCCAGCGCGACCTCGCGCAGCGCCTCCTCGGCATTGGCGGAGTCCATCTGATAGGTGCGCTTGTCCCCCTTCAGCAGACCGCGCGTGTTCACCGCGTCGCGGAACGGCCCGTAAAAGGCGCTGGCATATTTTGCGGCATAGGCCATGATCTGGACATTGACGAAGCCCTCCGCCTCCAGAGCGGCGCGGATCAGGCCGATGCGTCCGTCCATCATGTCCGACGGCGCGATCACGTCCGACCCGGCCCGCGCCTGGGTCAGCGCCTGCTGGACCAGCGCGTCGGCCGTGCTGTCGTTGACGACATAGCCCGCCGCATCGACCAGCCCGTCATGGCCATGCGTGGTATAGGGATCGAGCGCGACATCGGTCAGCACCCCGATCTGCGGCACCGCATCCTTGATCGCCCGGATGGCCCGGCACATCAGGTTATCGGGGTTCTGCGCCTCGCGCCCGTCATCGGTGCGCAGGTGCGAAGGCGTATTGGGGAACAGCGCCAGGCACGGAATGCCCAGCTCCGCCGCTTCGCGCGCCCGCGCCACGATGCCGTCCAGCGACCAGCGCGATACGCCGGGCAGGCTGGCAATGGGTTCCTCCACCCCCTGCCCCTCGGTCACGAACAGCGGCCAGATCAGATCGGCGGGGGTCAGCACATTCTCGGCATGCAGCCGACGGCTCCAGTCGGAGGCGCGGGTACGACGAAGGCGAAGCGCGGGATAGGAAGCGGTCATCCTTATGGCATTTGGGGGATCGTACCGCGCTTGCCAAGCGTTGGATAAGAGCGTTCCGGGTGCGAAAGGATATGAGGGTGAGAGAGATACGATCGGCCGCGATGGTGGTGAATGCCAAATCGCGGCGCGGACAGGCGCTGTTCCGACAAGCCTGCGCTGCCCTGTCGGGACTCCCCTACCCTGTCGATGCGCGCGCGGTCGAGGAGCCGGAGGATCTGGAGCCGACGGTCCGCGAGTTGCTGGCGGCCAAGCCCGACCTGCTGATCCTAGGCGGCGGCGACGGCACGATCAGCGGGCTGGTCGACCTTATGGTCGGGCATGACGTGGTGCTGGGCGTGCTGCCGCTCGGCACCGCGAACAGCTTCGCGCGGTCGCTGAACATCCCGCTTGATATCGAGGGCGCGGTGGAGGTGATCCGCACCGGTCGCCCGCGCCGCATCGACCTGGGCATGATCGACAACGATTATTATGCCAATTGCGCCGCCATGGGGATGAGCCCCAAGATCGCCGAAACCGTGCCCCATGGCCTGAAGCGCGTGGCGGGGCGGCTGGGCTATCTCGGCTGGGCGGCCTATCAGTTCCTGCGCTTCCGCCCCTTCACCCTGATCGTGGAGCAGGACGGCAAGCGCGAGCGGCTCCGCGTGGTCGAGGTGCGTATCTCCAACGGTCCCTATCATGGCGGGACCGAGCTGGTGGAATCGGCGGCGGTCGATTCGGGCGAGATCGTGGTGCAGGCTGTATGCGGCCATGTGAAGCGCCGCCTGATCGTCAACTGGGCGGCGAGTGTCCTGCGCAGCGACTATCGCAAGGAAAAGGTGCGCGAGTTCCGGGGGCGGGAGATCAAGCTGAACACCATTCCCCCGCTGCCCATCTCGATCGACGGCGAGGTGCTCGCCCGCACCCCCGTCACCGCGAAGATCGCGCCCGGCATCATCGAGGTGATGGCCCCGGCGGAATGAAAATCCTCCCCTGCAAGGGAGGTGGCAGGGCGAAGCCCTGAAGGAGGGGTGTCCACGCCGCTGGTGACACCCCTCCACCATCCTTCGGATGGTCCCCCCCTCCCCCTTGCAGGGGAGGAAAAAGGACGATTATCCGACCGGCATCGCCTTATTCGTCGGTTGCCCTTCCGCCAGCGCCTGTTCCTCGCATTCCTGCTTGTCGACCACGGCCATCCGCCCCTTGCGCCAGTTGCCATAGCGATAATAGCCGATCGTCATCACCATCGAGGCGAGCGAGCCCGCCGGAAAGCTCCACCAGATCGCGTCCGCCCCCAAGCTGGGCTCCAGCAGATTGGCAAGGCCGAAGCGGACCGGGAACATCGAAATAGCCAGGATGACGAGCGGTCCCACCACCGCGCCATTGGCCCGCACCGTTGCCGCCAGCACCATCGACACGCCGAACAGCATGAAGCTCCATCCGGCGATCAGGTTGATCCGCGTCGCGATGCCGATCGCATCCCGCTCGCTGCCCAGGAACAGCCACAGGACGTGCCGGTCGAGCAGCGTCACCGCCAGCAGCAGCACGCCGGTCAGCAGCAGGTTCATGCGAAGCCCCGCATTCGTGATTCGGTCGACGCGGTCCCACTGGCCCGCCCCGATATTCTGGGCCGCCATCGCGCTGACCGCCGCGCCGACCGCCATGGCGGGCATCTGGATATAGGTCCAAAGCTGGTTCGCCGCACCGTAAGCCGCCGTGGTGGCGGTGCCGTGCCGGTTGACCAGCCCCATCATCGCCAGCGCCGAGGTGGAGACGACCAGCATCTGGAGCCCCATCGGAAAGCCCTTGACCACGATCGTCTTGAGCAGCGTCGGCGTCGGGATCAGATAGCGCCACTCCGCCCCGCGCAACCGGATGACCAGATCCGTGGCGTAGAGATAGATGACCATCGCGAGCAGAGAGCCGCTATTGGCGATCAGCGTCGCCACCGCCGAGCCCTCGATCCCCAGCGCCGGTGCCGGGCCCAGTCCCAGGATGAAGACGGGGTTCAGCACGACGTCGAGTACGGAGCCCAGCGCCATGAACTTCAACGGCGTGATCGAATCGCCCACCCCGCGCAACGCCATGGTCAGCAACACGCCGATGAACCCCGGCGGCATCGCCACGAAGATCACGCGCAGATAGGCGAGCGCCAGCGGATAAACCTCGGCCGGGGTCGCCAGCGCGCGCAGGATGGCGGGCGCGGCCAGCCAGCCGATCGCGACCGTCATGGTCGAGATGACCACGAACAGGCCCAGCGCCGATCCCAGCACCCGGCGCACCGCCTCGACATCCCGCCGACCCATATTCTGGCCGATCAGGATCGTCGCCGCCATGCCGAAGCCGAAGGTCGCCGCGACCAGCAGGAACATGATGATATTGGCGTTGGTCGTCGCGGCCAATGCCCGCTCGCCCAGAAACTGGCCGATCCAGATCGCGTTGATCGAGCCGTTCAGCGATTGCAGTACGCTCGACCCCAGAGTGGGCAGTGCGAACAGCAGCAGCGTCTTGCCGATCGGCCCCGCGGTCAGGTCACGACGTCCGTTGGGGGCACTCACGGCTTGGGCTCTCCTTTGGCGGTTTCCTCTTCGACGAAACGCGCCATTGCGGCATATTGGAACATGGGCCGGCGGTCGCCAGGCCCCGAATAGAGCCCGCGCAGATACCCCCAGTCGAACGGCGTCATCGCCTCCGGCGCGGCGCCGTCGCCATCGAACAGCGACAATATGGTGGACACGCCCTCGCCCTTGCGCGGGCGGACCTGGGCAAGCAGCCGCATCGTCGTGTAATCGGCGATCTGGTTGACGGTCTTTCCCTCCGCCGCACGATTGTCGATCAGCACCAGGGCGGCGGCGATATGGGCTTTGGTGGACAGGCTGATCCGGCTGGCGGTCGGAATGCGCAGCGTGGGCAGGCCGCCGCCGATCTGGATCAGGGGATCGCCGTCGCGGCTGGTGATCGCCGTCAGGCTCCAGGCATGGACCGGTCCCTTGTCGCGGGCCAGCGCGCTGACCTCATGCGCGGACAGGGTGCCGAACACGCCCGGACGATGATCGGCAAGCCAGGCGACTTGCTGGGCCCCATTTTCGACGAACAGGACGAGGACATTGGGGCTGCATTTGTCGCCGCCCAGTCTGATCCCCAGCCGCTCGGCATGCTCCAGGATGCGGTTCGCGATCGGCACCGCGGCCTTTGCCGACATTCCGGAAATGGCGATGCACAAGGGCTCGGTCATGCGGGCCAGCGGTTCGTCGCCGGACGGATAGCCGGAGATCGAACCGAACCAGCGCAGGGTCTGCCTCCGGTCGGGCAAGGGTCGCGCGGTCACGACGACCGGGTCGCTCGCCGTGGCGCCGCTCTGCGCCAGCGCGACCGCACCGTTCGATGCCCCGACAAAAGAAGCAAGCAATGTCAAAGCCTTCAAAATGGTCTTTCGCATCGCTTGCTCCCTTCGATATGGCTTCAGCCTGCAAGAGCGTCCCGAACCGCCTGCAACGCCTCGGCGCCCTTGGTGCCGTCCGGGCCGCCGCCCTGGGCCATGTCGGGACGGCCGCCGCCGCCCTGCCCGCCCAGCGCCGCCACCGCTTTCCGCAGCAGTTCGACCGCATTGTGCCTGGCCGTCAGGTCGTCGGTGACACCGACCGCCACCGAGGCGCGACCGTCATTCACCGCGACCATCACCGCGACGCCAGGTCCCCCCAGACGCTGCTTGGCATCGTCCACCGCGCCGCGCAGTCCCTTGGCCTCGAAGCCGTCGAGCACCTGGCCGATGAACGCGACATCGCCGATCTGCTCCGGCCCGGCGGCCGCGCCACCGGCCCCGCCGCCCATGGCGAGCGCCTTCTTGGCCTCGGCCAGTTCGCGCTCCAGGCGACGCCGATCCTCGACCAGCGCGGCAATGCGCGCGGGCACGTCGTCGGGCGTGGTCTTCAGAGTCGCGGCGGCGGCCTTCAGCATGTCGTCACGATGCGACAGATAGGCCCGCGCGCCTTCGCCCGTCAGCGCCTCGACACGCCGGACGCCGCTCGACACCGCGCCTTCGGACACGATCTTGAACACGCCGATCTCGCCCAGCGCATTCACATGCGTACCGCCGCAGAGTTCGAGGGAGTAGGTGCCATCGGCATCCTCGCCCATCGACACGACGCGAACCTCGTCGCCGTACTTCTCACCGAACAGCGCCATCGCGCCCATCTCGATCGCTTCATCCGGGGTCATGAGGCGGGTGACGACGGGACCGTTGCCGCGCACCTGCTCGTTCACCTTCGTCTCGACTTCGGCGATATCCTCAGCGGTCATCCCGACCGGCTGCGAGAAGTCGAAGCGCAGCCGCTCTGGCGCGACCAGCGAGCCCTTTTGCGCGACATGGGTGCCCAGCCGCTGGCGAAGCGCCTCATGCAGCAGATGCGTCGCCGAGTGGTTGGCGCGGATCGCGGCGCGGCGGGCGGTGTCGATGGCCAGCTTCACGCTGTCGCCGACCTTGATCCCGCCTTCCTGAATTTGGGCATTGTGCACGAACACGCGGCCAAGCTGCTTGGAGGTGTCGGTGACGACCGCCTTCAAGCCGGTATCGCTGGAGATGGTGCCGCTGTCGCCGACCTGGCCGCCGCTCTCGCCATAGAAGGGCGTCTGGTTGACGATGATCGCGACGCTCTCGCCAACGGCGGCGCTGTCGACCCGCGCACCGTCCTTGACCAGCGCCAGCACCTCGCCCTCGCCGGTGTCCGAGGCGTAACCCAGAAACTCGGTCGAACCCGTCTCTTCGGCGATGTCGAACCAGACGTCATCCGACGCCTTCGCGCCCGAGCCCTTCCAGGCGGCACGCGCGGCACGCTTCTGCTCGGCCATGGCGGCGTCGAAGCCCTCCCGGTCGACCGACAGATTCTGCGCGCGCAGTGCGTCCTCGGTCAGGTCATAGGGGAAGCCGTAGGTGTCATAGAGCTTGAACGCCGTCTCACCCGCCAGCGTCGCGCCCGGGGCCATGCCCGCCGTCGCTTCGTCGAGCAGCTTCAACCCCTTGTCCAGCGTCTGGCGAAAACGGGTTTCCTCCTGCTTCAAGGTCGCTTCGATCAGCGGCTGCGCTCGGACCAGTTCGGGATAGGCCGCGCCCATTTCCGACACCAAAGCCGGGACCAGCCGGTGCATCAACGGCTCCTTCGCGCCCAGCAGATGCGCATGACGCATCGCCCGGCGCATGATCCGGCGGAGGACATAACCACGGCCTTCATTGGCGGGCAGCACCCCGTCCGCCACCAGGAAACCCGCCGAGCGCAGATGGTCGGCGATCACGCGGTGCGACGCCTTCTGGCCATCCTCGGCCTTGGTGTGGGTCAGCTCGCACGACGCGGCGATCAGCGCCTTGAAGGTGTCCGTATCGTAATTGTCGTGCACGCCCTGCAGGACGGCCGCGATCCGCTCCAGCCCCATACCGGTGTCGATCGACTTCTTGGGCAGTTCGCCGACGATCTCATTGGCTTCCTGCTCGAACTGCATGAAAACCAGGTTCCAGATCTCGACGAATCGGTCGCCATCCTCCTCCGGGCTGCCGGGAGGGCCGCCATAGATATGGTCGCCGTGGTCGTAGAAGATTTCCGAGCACGGACCACACGGCCCGTTCTCGCCCATCGCCCAGAAATTGTCCTTGGTCGGGATACGGATGATCTTGTGCTCGGGGAGCCCGGCGATCTTCTTCCACAGGTCGAACGCCTCGTCATCGGTGTAATAGACGGTGGCGGTCAGCTTTTCGGCCGGAATGCCCCAGACCTTGGTCAGCAGGGTCCAGGCATGGCTGATCGCCTGTTCCTTGAAATAGTCGCCGAACGAGAAATTGCCCAGCATTTCAAAGAAGGTATGGTGCCGCGCGGTATAGCCGACATTGTCGAGATCGTTATGCTTGCCCCCGGCGCGGACGCACTTCTGCGAGCTGGTCGCGGTCGAATAGGGGCGCGATTCCAGGCCGGTGAACACGTTCTTGAACGGCACCATGCCCGCATTCACGAACATCAGCGTCGGGTCGTTCTGCGGCACGAGCGGCGCGGAAGGCACGATCTGATGCCCCTCGCTGCCGAAATAGTCGAGAAAGCCGCGGCGGATGTCGTTGGTCGAGGTCATGGACGCGACTTAGGCGAGGTTTTGTCCCCGCTCAAGCGCCCGCGCGTTCGGGGCGATCCGTCGCATCCACACTTTTCCCATCGCTCGCCCAGCGCAAGCCGCCGGGCAGCTCATCCGCCGACAGGTCGATCTGGAGCACCCGGCGGTGCCGCCCCGGCCTCGACCGGGCCGAGGCGTGGAGAATGAGGGTGCGGTAGAGCCAGACCGACCCCGCCTCGGCTAGGCATATCGCCTCGCCATGGCGGGATACGACATCCTCGATCTCGGGCTCAGGGATCAGACCCATTCGATGCGATCCCGGCGCGACCAGCAAGGGTGCATTGTCCGCATCCACCGGATCGAGGTGAAAACGCACCGTCATCATCCGCTCAAGCAGTGTGACCGGCGGCGCCACATGCAGCCGCCCCTGCTTGACGGTCCATGGGCCAAAGCCGTCGACCTCGTGCCGCTCCGCCACCTCGATCGTGCGATCCTGATGCCAGGCCAGCGCCCAATTTCCGCCGTCCGTTTTGTCGAACAGCAACGCGCGAACCGGGCGCATCGCCGAGGCCCGATCGGCGATCAACCGCCGGACGCCGGCAAGAGCCCCTGCGCGCGCCGGGTCGATCCGCTGTCCCGGACGCCCGGCGGGCCAGTCCGCAAACAGCGCCGCCAGTTCGGCGCGCTCGCGCACGTCCAGCCGCGACGACCAGAGCGCATAGCCCTGTTCTCCCAATGGCTCGTTCACCCGATCGGCGCTTCGATCGACCTTGGCGGCGTCGAGAACCAGACCGGCCCGCTTTCGGTCATGTGGAAACAATCCTCCAGTCGGATGCCGAACTTGCCCGGCAGATACAGCCCCGGCTCGTTGGAAAAGCACATGCCCGGCGCCAGCGGCGTCGCCTCGCCCCGCACCAGATTGACCGGTTCATGCCCATCCATGCCGATACCGTGCCCGGTCCGGTGCGACAGGCCCGGCAGGCGATAGTCGGGGCCATAGCCTTCGCTTTCGTAGAAGCGCCGGACCGCGTCGTCGATGCTGCCCGCCGGAGCGCCGATCCTCGCTGCGCCCCGCGCCACCTGCTGCCCCCGCGCGACCGTGTGCCAGACCTTGCGCTGCTCCGCGCTCGGGTTGCCATGAACCCAGCTGCGCGACACGTCGGACTGATAGCCCTCGACCGTGCAGCCGCAGTCCATCAGGACGACTTGCCCGTCCGCAACCCGGTGTACCTGCTTGCTGCCATGCGGATAGGCGGAGGCTTCGCCGATCAGCGCCATGCTGAATTCCGGGCTGCCGCCGAGTTTGCGGGTCGCGGCGCTCATCAGCGCGCCGATCTCCGCGCCCGTCATCCCCGCCTCGACACGCGGATGGAGCCAGCGATAGGCGGCCATGGTCACATCGGTCGCGATCTGCATCAGCGCGATCTCGGCGGGGGTCTTCACCATCCGGCACCCGCGCACGATCGGATTGGCGGACACCAGCCGCGCGTCCGGCAACGCCTTTTGCAATCCGTCGAAGGCAAAGAAGCGCGCCGTCTCCTCGATGCCCACGGGACGCCCCGTCAACTTGCGGTCGCGCAAGAATTCCGCGACGATGGCGAGGGGATTCTGGTCTTCCTGCCACACCCGCACCTCGGCAGGGACAGCCAGCGTCTCTCGGACCGAGGGTTCCTCGAAAAAGGGCGTGACGATGCACGGCTCGCCCTCGACCGGCAGGATCGCGGCGGTCAGCCGCTCGCTCCGGCCCCAGCGGACGCCGGTGAAATAGACCAGGCTCGATCCCGGCTCGATCAGCACCGCGCCGATGCCGTTCGCCTTCATCAGCCCTTGCGCCCGCGCCAGCCGCCGCGCCCGTTCTTCCGGCCCGATCGGCACCGCACCGCCGGTCATGTCGGACAGTTCCGCCAGATCGGGTTCGGCGGCGCGCAACAGCCCCGGACGGATCAGCAGCGGCAGGGCGGCAGCCGCGATCATCGCGCGGCGGGACAACAGGGTTGGCATGACGGGCACGATAGAATTCTTGACCTGAGCGCCGCAATGCCCTTGGCTCGCGCGTGGAACTTATATTGGGGGATGCATGGCCAAGCGGCTGACCTTGTACATCTTCATCGGGCTGGTCCTGGGCCTGATCGTCGGGCTTGCGATCAACCTTTCGCTGGACGACGGCAGCGCGGCGGCGACCGCGCAACTGACCACGATCGCCAAATATTTCTCGATCGTCACCGGACTGTTCCTGCGCCTGATCAAGATGATCATCGCGCCGCTGGTCTTCGCGACCCTGGTGTCGGGCATCGCGCAGATGGGCGATACCAAGGCCTTGGGTCGGATCGGCTTCCGCTCGCTGGCCTGGTTCATTTCGGCCAGCCTCGTCTCGCTCAGCCTGGGCATGATCCTGGTCAATCTGTTGCAGCCGGGTGTGGGCCTGAACCTGCCGCTGCCCGCCGTCACCGCCGATAGCGGGGTGGTGAAGGCCGGGTTCGACCTGCAGAAATTCGTGACCCACCTCGTCCCCGCCTCACTGATCGACGCGATGGCGACCAATGAAGTGCTCCAGATCGTCATCGGATCGCTGTTCCTGGGCGTTGCCATCACGGCGGTCGGCGAGCGCGCCGCCCCGCTGGTCCGCGCGGTCGATGCCCTGGTGGTGGTAATGTTGCAGGTGACCGACTATGTCATGCGCGTCGCCCCGGTCGCGGTGTTCGCGGCGGTGGCGGGAACGCTGATCGAGCAGGGGCCGTCGGTGATCGGCAAGCTCGCCATCTTCATGGGCAGCTTCTACCTCGGCTTGCTGCTGCTGTGGTGCGTGCTGCTCGGCATCGCGACGCTGTTCATCGGGCCGCGCATCCGCGACCTGATCGCGCATATCCGCGCGCCGCTGATCCTGGCCTTTTCGACCGCGTCGTCCGAGGCGGCCTATCCCCGCATCCTGGAGGGGCTGGACCGGTTCGGCGTGCCGCCGCGCATCGCCAGCTTCGTGCTGCCGCTCGGCTATTCGTTCAACCTCGACGGCTCGATGATGTACATGACCTTCGCGTCGCTGTTCATCGCGCAGGCTTACGGGATCGACCTGTCGATCGGGCAGCAGATCACCATGCTGCTCGTCCTGATGGTCACGTCAAAGGGGATTGCGGGCGTGCCGCGCGCCTCGCTGGTGGTGATCGCGGCGACCATGCCGATGTTCAACATTCCCGAAGCCGGGCTGCTGCTGATCCTGGCGGTCGATCATTTCCTCGACATGGGCCGCTCGGCGACCAACGTCATCGGCAATGCGGTGGCGAGCGCGGTCATCGCGAAATGGGAGGGGCCGCTCGATCCGCCCGAGCCGGTCGACGTCGAATCGCTGCGGGCGCCATCGGGCACGCCCACCGAACCGGCGCCGGACAGCTTTCGGCAGATCGGGGGGCATTGACGGCGTCCGCGCGGGGGATGGTGCGCGGACGCGTCACCATCCTTTGCGGTTCAGCGACGCCGGGTAAGTGGCAAGGGGGGCATGGGATGAACCCCGGCCGCCGCCCTCACGCATAGGCATAGCGCCCGCCCTTGGCGAGCGCCGCCTGATAGGCGGGGCGGGCATGGATCCGCTCCAGCCAGGCGATCGTCGCCGGGCGGCTTTCGTTCAAACCGGCGCGGGCGCGGGCGGCCTCCAGCGGGAAGCTCATGATGATGTCGGCGGCGGTCATCTGCTCGCCCGCGAACCAGGACGCGCGTTGCAATTCGCTTTCGATATAGTCGAGATGACGGTCGATCATCGGCCGGAAGCGCTTGATCGCGGCCTTGCCCATCACCGGTATGCGGCTGAGCACGAGCAGGACGAACAGCGGCGGCATCAGCGACCCTTCGGCATAATGCAGCCAGAAGCGCCAGCGCTGCATGGCTTCCCGATGCGCGGGCGGCCCCAGGCGGCCATCGCCCTTGCCGACCAGATATTCGATGATCGCCCCCGTCTCGGCGATTACCATGCCGTCATCCTCGATCACCGGCGACTTGCCGAGCGGATGCACGGCACGCAACTCGCGCGGGGCCAGCATCGTCTTGGGATCGCGCTCATAGCGCTTCACCTCATAGGGCAGCCCGAGTTCCTCCAGCATCCAGAGGATACGCTGCGAGCGGCTGTTTTCCAGATGATGGACGATGATCGTCATGCCTGTTCCCCATGATGCGCGCGCGATAACGCATCAATCGTCCTGCGGGGCCCAATCCGGGGTTCGGGGAAGTCGTCGCTTGCCGCGATCAGGATGGGCAAGGACCGGGCCGCCATGATCCGATCCATGCGCCAGCATCGCACCCCTCGGGCGGGACGCTCAGCCAAAAACACCTCTGCGTTCTCTGCGCCTCTGCGCGAACCCTATTTACGAGCGATCAAGGCCGGTCGACATTCCCCATTTCTTCCCCGGGAAGGGGAGGTGGCAGGCCGTAAGGCCTGACGGAGGGGTGTAGCGCTCTCGATAGGGGGGATACCCCTCCACCATGCTCCGCATGGTCCCCCTTCCCTTGCAGGGGAGGAATGAAGGCAGTGCGGCCCAAAAGATCGGAACTAAGTAAGATCGAACGTCGATGCGCCGCCCCTACCGCCACACGCCTATCGCGCATCCCCCCGCGCATGGGCGCGCCAGATCCAGGCGGACGCGGGCAGAACGACGCGGTCCTCCACCCGATAGTCCGACAGAGCCCGCCCCAACCCCTCGACGATCCGGTCGCGTTCATCGGGAGTGGCCGCAGCGATCGCCCGAGCGGCGGGCCCGATGCGCGACAGGAAGGCGACCGCATCGGCGACCGGATCGTCGCCCGCTCCGACGACATATTCAAAGGAGAGGCGCGCTGCCGCACCCGGCGTCCATCCCGCCTGCTCCAGCCAGTCCGCCACCCGATGGCTCTCGGCGAAGGCGAAGGGGCCGGGCTCATATCCGGCGGGCGTGGGGGGCGTGTGTCCGATCACCGCATCGGCGAGGGTCGCGAAGCCGTTATGCCCGCGCTCATCGAAACAGGAAAAGACGAACGCGGCGTCATCGGTTGCCGCTTGTCGCAACCCTCGAAAGGCCGCGACCGGATCGGGGAAGAACATCACGCCGTGGCGCGAGACGAAGAGGTCGAACGGCCCCTCCCGCGCCGCCCATTGGATCGCATCGTCGCAGCGAAAACGCAGATGCGCCTCGTCCGCCCCGCCGCCCTCGTCCACCGCCCGCCCCTGCGCGACGGTCACCAGATCCGGCGACAGATCGACCCCCGTGACGCGCAACCCGGGTCGCACGGCATGAAGCGCCAGGCTGGTCGCGCCCGCCCCGCTTCCGATATCGAGCGCGAGCCCCTGTTCCGGGGCGACCGCCGCGATCGCCGCGTTCAGGTGGCGCGACAGATCGGCAAGGCTGCGATCGGTGCGACGCCATTCCGCCGCCCAGACATCGCCGACCCGGCCACGCCAATCCAGTCCGCTGGTCATCGCCCCATCCCATATGCGCCAAAAGCGAAACGGCCCGCCATCGCTGACGGGCCGTTCCCCTGGTTCAGATATCGTCCTCGGCATCGGGGCCGGTCATCATCTCTTCGGCGACCTTTTCCGTCCGCTGACGGATGGCGCGCTCCAGACGATCGGCCATGTCGGGATTGTCGCGCAGATAGGTCTTGGCGTTCTCACGCCCCTGCCCGATCCGCACCGAGTCGTAGGAGAACCAGCTCCCCGACTTCTCGACCAGCCCGGCCTTCACGCCCAGATCCAGGATCTCGCCGATCTTGGAGATGCCCTCGCCATACATGATGTCGAATTCGACCTGCTTGAACGGCGGCGCGACCTTGTTCTTCACCACCTTCACGCGGGTGGCGTTGCCGGTCACTTCCTCACGATCCTTGATCGCGCCGGTGCGACGGATGTCGAGTCGGACCGAGGCATAGAATTTCAGCGCGTTGCCACCCGTCGTCGTCTCCGGATTGCCGTACATCACGCCGATCTTCATGCGCAGCTGGTTGATGAAGATCACCATGCAGCGCGAACGGCTGATGGAGCCGGTCAGCTTGCGAAGCGACTGCGACATCAGACGAGCCTGGAGGCCGACATGGCTGTCGCCCATCTCACCCTCGATTTCCGCACGCGGCACGAGCGCGGCGACCGAGTCGACCACCAGCACGTCGATCGCGTTCGAGCGGACCAGCGTATCGGTGATTTCCAGCGCCTGCTCGCCGGTGTCCGGCTGCGACACGATCAGTTCGTCGATATTGACGCCCAGCTTCTTGGCATAGACGGGGTCGAGCGCGTGTTCGGCGTCGACGAAGGCGGCGGTGCCGCCCATCTTCTGCGCCTCGGCGATGACGTGCAGCGCCAGCGTCGTCTTGCCCGACGATTCGGGGCCGTAAACCTCGATCACGCGGCCGCGCGGCAGGCCGCCGACGCCGAGTGCGATGTCCAGGCCCAGCGAGCCGGTCGAGATCGCCTCGACCTGCATCGTTTCCTTCTGCCCCAGCTTCATCGCCGAGCCCTTGCCGAATGCCCGGTCGATCTGGGCGAGCGCGGCGTCGAGCGCCTTTTGCCGGTCTGCGTTTGCGGTTGCCATGCCTGTTTCGATCACTTTCAGATTGGCGGCCATCAGATGCTTCCCTCGCTAGACCATGCGCGTGGTCCATTCAACGCATCTGCTATGTATGTGTTTTGTTCCGTGAGAACAAGAGCGGAACAAAACTCACTGTAAAAATGTCGGCAGCACCCACCAGCCCAGTGCCGAAGCGGTCCGCGTCGCCGCATCGCGCGCCACCATATCGCGGAAGATCGCAAAACAGGTTGCCCCCGATCCTGACATGCGCGCCAGTTCCACGCCCGCCGCGCGCTCCAGCAGCGCCAGCACCGCATCGATCTGCGGCGCGATGGCGCGCGCCGGGGGCTCCAGATCGTTGCGCCCTTCCGCCGCGACCGACATCGCCTCGCCCTCACCCAGCGGCCCGCGATCGACTTGGTCCCAGCGCCCGAACACCGCCGCCGTCGATACCGCCACGCCCGGATTGACCAGCAGCACCGGCCGGTCGCCGAGCGGCGGCAGCGGCCGAAGCGCATCCCCCTTCCCCTCGCCCCGCGCCGTCCGCCCGAGCAGACAGGCGGGAACATCCGCGCCCAGCCCGGCCGCGAGCGCGAACAGTTCGGCATGGTCGAGCGGAACGTCATGCAACCGCGCCAGTGCCCGCAGGGTGGCCGCCGCATCCGCCGAACCGCCGCCGATCCCGGAGGCTATGGGAAGATGCTTGTCGAGCGTGATGGCATGGCCCCCGGTCACGCCGAAGCGCTCGCCAAAACGGCGCGCCGCGCGGGTGACCAGATTGTCCTCCTGCACTTCGCCCGCCAGCACCGCGGCGAAGGGGCCGGTCAGGGTCAGGCTGGTCGTCGCCGCCGGTTCGACCGTCACTTTGTCGCCGTCGCGGCAAAAGGCGAACAGCGTCTCCAGATCGTGATAGCCATCGGCGCGGCGACGGCGGACGTGAAGGGCCAGGTTGATCTTGGCGGGGGCGGTCTCGACGATGACGGTCATGCCCCGCCCATGCGTCGCCCGGCGCGGCGCGGCAAGACCGTTCGCAAGGTCGTTTAGCGCGCCAGCTTCGCCGCCAGCGCCGCCTGTTCGGTATCCTCGGCGGTCAGCGCCGCCGCGCGCCAGGCATAGCGCGCTTCATAATGTCGCCCCAGCGCCCAATAGATATCGCCCAGATGGTCGGCGATCTCGCTATTGGCGGGTTCGGCCATCGCCGCCTGCTCGACCAGGGGCAGCGCGCGGGCCGTCTGCCCCGCCTTGTGATAGCCCCAGCCGAGCGAATCGGTGACCGAGGCGTCGTCGGGCGCCAGCTTGCTCGCGCGTTCGAGCAGCGCCAGCGATCCGGCCACGTCCTCCCCTCGCTCGATCCGCGCATAGCCCAGATAGTTGAGCGCCAGCGGCTCGTCCGGCCCCAGCGCCACCGCCCGGGCGAGCGCGGCATCGGCCTCGTCCTTGCGCCCCGCCTGATCTAGCGCGCCGCCATATTGCAGCCAGGCGGCCCAGGGCAGCGGCGGGTCGGCCCGGGTCACGCGTTCATACCAGGGGGCGGCGTCGGCGGGGCGCTTGGCGGCGATCAACTGATCGGCATAGACCTGCCAGTCATCGACCCCCGCCGTCTTCGCGGTCGCCAGCCCCTTCGCCAGCATCAGCGCCTCACCCGAGCGGCCCGCCTCTCCCAGCAGGCCGATCCGCACCACCGCCGCCCGGTGCGCGAAGGCGCGGTCGGGATCGACGCCCTCCAGCGCGGCGATCGCGGCGTCCCAGGCCTCGTCCTTGGCCAGCGCCTCCGCCATCAACAGGCGGGCCCGGTCGTTGCCGGGGTCGGCGATCAGGGCGGTACGGGCGAGCGCGATCACCAGCGGGCGCGGTCCCTCGCCCACCAGCTCGGCCCCGACACGGGCGAAGAGTCGCGATACGCCGAATCCCAGATCGGCCTTGCGGCCCAACTTCCCGCGCTCCGAGGACACCAGCGGATCGGTCAACAGGCCCCGGGCATTGGCCTCATCGCCCCGCCCCGCCATCAATTCCGCCGCCGCGATCCGCGTGTCGGCGGGCGCTCGCATCGTCTCCAGCAGTACGCGCGCCGACGGATCGTCCATCCGCCGCCCGGCCAGCGCCAGCAACAGGCGATGTTCCTCGGCCAGCCGCCGCGCGACCGGCTCCTTGCCTGCGCTCTCCAGTGCCGCTTCGACCGGCTGCTTCCGGTCCCACGCACCCCATGCCCGCAGGACCGGCGACAGGATGCGCAGCGCACCGCCATCGATCCGGGTCAGCGCATCATCATACGCCTTTCGGTCGCCTTTGTGCGCCGCGATGGCCAGGTCGAGCAGCGCCACGTCGATCGGCGCGACCTTCTCGGCCTCCATCACGCGGGCGGCGCGCAGGGAGAGCGCTTCGTCGCCGCTGATCATCGCCTCGCGGTAGGCCCGGACCGCGACGGCGGGATCGTCGGGCCAGTTGGCCAGCACGACCGCATAGTCGCTCGCCGCCGAAGCCGAACGCCCCTCCGCCGCCGCGACCCGCGCGGCGAGATAGGCAGCAAGCGGTTCGGGGCCCGCCTTCACCGCAGCGACCGCCTGGGTCGACGCGATCGCCGCGATCAGGGCGAGGGCCGAGCCCCGGACGAGGGACGAACGCTTACATATTGGGATAATTGGGTCCTCCGCCGCCTTCCGGCACGACCCAGTTGATGTTCTGGGTCGGGTCCTTGATGTCGCACGTCTTGCAGTGGACGCAGTTCTGGGCGTTGATCACGAACTTCGGATCGCCCTCGTCCACACCCACCACTTCGTAAACGCCCGCGGGGCAGTAGCGTTGCGCGGGCTCGTCGAACAAGGGCAGGTTGTGCGCGATCGGCACCGACGCATCCTTCAGCGTCAGATGGACCGGCTGATCCTCCTCGTGATTCGTGTTCGACAGGAACACCGAGGACAGGCGGTCGAAGGTCAGCACGCCATCGGGCTTGGGATAATCGGGCTTCTTCACCTGATCCTTGCGCCACAGGCTTTCGTGATCGGGCTTGTGCTTCATGGTGAAGGGCATCTTCAGCCCGAAATGCTCGGCCCACATGGTCACGCCCGCCAGGCCCGAGCCCAGCGTGTCGCCATATTTCTTGACCAGCGGCACGACGTTGCGGACGGTCGACAACTCCTTGTAGAGCCAGGACGCACGGAACGCCTCCGGATAGTCGGTCAGTTCGTCACCCTCGCGACCCGCCTGTACCGCCGCGAAGGCTGCCTCTGCCGCCAGCATCGCCGACTTCATCGCGCCGTGGGTGCCCTTGATGCGCGGCACGTTGAGGAAGCCCGCCGAACAGCCGACCAGCACACCGCCGGGGAAGGTCAGCTTCGGGATCGCCTGAAGCCCGCCGTCATTGATCGCCCGCGCGCCGTAGGAAACGCGCTTGCCGCCCTTCAGCAGTTCGGCGATGACCGGGTGGGTCTTCCACTTCTGCATCTCCTGGAAGGGGGAGATGTAAGGGTTGGTGTAGTTCAGCCAGGTCACGAAGCCGAGCGCGACTTGCCCGCCCGCCTGATGATAGATGAACCCGCCGCCATTGGCGTCATGGCCGAGCGGCCAGCCCTGGGTGTGGATCACCCGGCCCGGCACATGCTTGGCGGGGTCGATATCCCACAATTCCTTCACGCCCAGGCCATAGACCTGCGGATCGCTGTCGCGGGCGAGGTCGAACTGACGGATGATCTCCTTCGACAGATGGCCGCGAACGCCCTCGGCGAAGAAGGTATATTTGGCGTGCAACTCCAGGCCCGGCTGGTAGTCGGGCTTGTGCGTGCCGTCGCGTGCCACACCCATATCGCCGGTCGCGACCCCCTTTACCCGGCCATCCTCGTGGAACAGGATTTCGGCGGCGGCGAAGCCGGGGAAAATTTCGACCCCCAGCTCCTCGGCCTTGCCCGCCAGCCAGCGGCACAGATTGCCCAGGCTCCCGGTATAGGTGCCCTTGTTGTGCATGAAGGGTGGGGTCAGCGCGTGGGGCAGGTTGCGATGCTTGCCCGCGCTCAATATCCAGTGGAGATTCTCCGTCACGGGCACTTCGGCCAGCGGACAGCCGTCCTCGCGCCAATCGGGCAGCAGTTCGTCCAGCGCGATCGGGTCGATCACCGCGCCCGACAGGATATGCGCACCGACCTCGGACCCCTTTTCCAGCACGCAGACCGACAATTCGCCGCCCTGCTCGCCCGCAAGCTGTTTCAGGCGGATCGCCGCCGACAGGCCCGCCGGACCAGCGCCGACGATCACCACGTCATAGGGCATCGATTCGCGTTCGCTCATGGCATCCTCGCATTGTGACCGCGCCGCTGCCGTAGCGTCCCGCTATGGCGGGTTCGTCCGGGCGCGGACGGAAAACATCTTGTCCCGACCGTCGATCCGACAGATTGACGCGCACGTCAACCTTGCAGCATGGAAGCAAGTCATATGGGGGCTCTTCCGACGTTCGACACCGCATTGGCGGCCAGCGTGCTCGATTGGTGGCATGACGCGGGCGTCGACCTGCTGGTCGAGGACGAACCCTGCGACTGGATGGCCGCCGAACCGGTGCGGCCCATGGCCTTCACGCCCCCCGCGCCGACCATGGCGAGTGCGACGCCCGCCATGCATGGCGGCGTGGTCGCGCTGGCCCCGGCACAGCCCACGCTCCTTCCCGATACGCTGGAGGCGTTCCTGGCGTGGCGATTGTCGGACGCCGCGCCGGAGACGGCATGGGACGGCATATCGCTCGCCGCGACGGGGCCGGTCGACGCGAAGCTGATGGTGTTGGTCGATTGCCCCGACCGCGACGACGGCGATGCGGGACAGATCCTGTCAGGCCCACCCGGCCGGTTATTCGACCGGATGCTGGCCGCGATCGGCCAGTCGCGGGAGACGGTCCACATCGCATCGGTCTGCGCCCGCCGCCCGCTGGCCGGACGTGCGCCCGCCAGGCTGGAGGCGCGACTGGCCGAGATCGCGCTTCATCATGTCGGCCTAGTCGCCCCGCGCGGGCTGCTGTTGCTGGGCAATGCGGCGAGCCGTGCCGTGCTCGGGACCGAACTCATCAGCGCACGCGGACATTCACACGAACTTGATCATAAGAACGGCAAAAGCAGGGCGATCGCCAGCTTCCATCCCCGCTTCCTCATCGAGAAGCCGATGGCCAAGGCGGAAAGCTGGAAGGACTTGCAGATGCTGATGGGGGATATGCGAGGATGAAACCGGGGCAGCTTGTTGCGTATATGCTGACCATGGGGGCGATGATCGCCGCCGGCCAAAGTGCCTCCGCCGCCCCGATCGAACCCGCCGCCGGTGGCGACGCGCGGGTCTCCCTCCCGGCCAAGGCGCCGCCCAGCATCCCCGCATTGCTCGATGCCGATCAGAAAGCGGGATATGCCCGCATCTTCTCTGCGATCCGCGAAAGCCGCTGGACCGACGCGCAGCTTGAACTCGACGCGCTGAAGCCCGGCCCGCTCCATGCGATCGCCCGCGCCGAACTCTATACCGCCAAGGGCTCGCCCAAGGTCGATGTCGAGCGGCTGGTCGCGCTGCTCAACGAAGCCCCCGAACTGCCCCAGGCCGAGCAGCTTGCCCGTCTCGCCCGGTCGCGCGGCGCGCACGATCTGCCCCCGCTGCCGGAGGCGCATAACCTGATCTGGCAGGACGGCGCCCCCCGCCGCGTCCGGGCCAAGAGCGTGAAGAGCGACATGATCGCCGCCGATCTGGCGGTGAAGATGCAACCCTTTGTCAAGGCGGATGACGGCCCCTCCGCCCAGGCCTTGCTCGAATCGACCCAAGGCCTGTCGCCCGAGGCGCTGACCGAATGGCAGCAGAAGGTCGCCTGGATCTATTTCCTGATGGGCGACGATATCAATGCCCGCACGCTGGCCGCCAAGGCCGCCGAGGGCTATGGCGAATGGGCGGTGCAGGGTCGCTGGACCGTCGCGCTGTCGGCCTGGCGCCAGAATGACTGCCAGACCGCCGCGACCGCGTTCGAGGGTACGGCCGCGCGCGCCACCGATGTCGATCTGCGCGCCGCCGCGCTCTATTGGGCCGCCCGCGCCGACATGGTCTGTGGCCGTCCCGACCGGATCGAGGGAAGGCTTCGGTCCGCCTCGCAATTCCGCGAGAGCTTCTATGGCCAGCTTGCGCGTCAGGCGCTGGGGATGCGTGGCGAGCGGGAGCCGCGTGGACAGTTGGTCGCGACCGACTGGGCCGCGCTGGATCGACGCCCCAACATCCTGGTCGCCGCCGCGCTGGTCGAGATCGGCGAGACCGACCTGGCCGATCAGGTGATCCGCCAGCAGGCGCGGATCGGCCAGCCGACCGAGTTCCGCAACCTCGTCCGCCTCGCCGAATCACTCGATCTGCCCGCGACGACGGTCTGGCTGGCGCATAACTGCCCGGCGGGCGTCACCGCCACCGCCGAGGCGCGCTATCCGACGCCGAGTTGGAAGCCCGACAGCGGCTGGCGTGTCGACAAGGCGCTGGTCTATGCCCACACCCTCCAAGAAAGCGGTTTCCGCAACAAGGTGGTCAGCCCGGCGGGCGCATACGGCCTGATGCAGATCATGCCCGCCGCTGCGACCGATTTCGCGCGCGAACGCGGCGTGTCGATCGACCGCAGCGCGCTGACCAAGCCGTCGACCAACATGGATATCGGCCAGCGCCATCTGGAGCGGCTGCGCGACATGACCGGCGTGACTGGCGGCCTGCTGCCCAAGGTGATCGCGGCCTACAACGCCGGGCCCAAGCCGGTGGGCGAGTGGAACAGCATCGTCCGCGACAATGGCGACCCGCTCCTCTATATCGAGAGCATTCCCTATTGGGAAACGCGCGGATACGTCACCATGGTCCTGCGCAACTATTGGATGTACGAAAGCCAGACCGGCAAGGCCAAGTCGCCCAGCCGCTCGGCGCTGGCGCAAGGCCTGTGGCCGCGCTTCCCTGGCCTGCCGGGGGCCAGTGCGGTCCGTCTGCAACGCCCCAATGCCGCGCAGGCAAGCGTACCCCCGAAGACGACGATCGCCCTGAACGCCACGATCAGCCCGCAATCGAGCACAGCAGTCCCTCAGGCGAATTGAGCGCGGTCGCGGGCGGCGTTCTTTGGCCTTCGACTTTACTCAGGCTGAACGGACTGCGGGTTGTGCGGAACGGGGAATGACCGCGTTGCGTCCATCCCCAACCTCCGTTCTCGCTGAGCAAGATCGAAGCGCACGTCCCGGCGTTTGCCAAATGGAGATGGGTGCAAAAGTGGCCCTTCCGCTCCTCTATGCACCACCCCGGCGAAGGCCGGGGTCCAGTTGCGGAGTGATGGGAACCACTGACCTTTGCCACGCCAACCGGATTCCGGCTTTCGTCGGGATAGTAAGACGGGTTTTCCAACGAGCGCCAGATGAGGACCTATCGTCACCCTTGTAAAAGCGCAGGCCGGACGGAAAACAATAATCCCTAAACCCCCAACCCCCGTTCGCGCTGAGCGAAGTCGAAGCGCACGCTCCACCACCTGCCCAGCCGCCCCCGATATCCCCGCCCGAGCGTTCAGCCGCGAAACCCTGTATCGAAAGCCGCCATGCCCATCGACACCACCCGCCCCTTCCTTCCCGTCCGCATCGCGGTGCTGACCGTCTCCGACACGCGCTCGCTGGCGGAGGATCGCTCGGGCGACACGCTGGTGGGGTTGCTGACCGAGGCGGGGCATGAACTGGCCGAGCGGACGATCCTGCGCGACGATGCCGATCATATCGTCGCGCAACTCCATCGTTGGATCGACGACGCGAGCATCGACTGCATCCTGACCACCGGCGGCACCGGGGTGACGGGACGCGACGTGACCCCGGAAGCGGTCGAGCGGGTCGCGACCAAGATGATCCCCGGTTTCGGCGAACTCTTCCGCTGGCTCAGCTTCCAGACGATCGGCACTTCGACCATCCAGTCGCGCGCCTGCGCCTGTGTTGCGCGCGGCACCTATATCTTCGCGCTCCCCGGCTCGACCGGCGCGGTCAAGGACGCATGGAACGGCATATTGCGCGACCAGCTCGACAGCCGCCACCGCCCCTGCAACTTCGTCGAGTTGATGCCGCGCCTGCTGGAGCGCTGATCAGTCGGCCTGCATCGCCGCCAGCTCATGGCCGTCGACGTCGCGGAAATGAAAGCGCCGCCCGCCCGGAAAGGCGAAGATCGGCACGCTGATCTCCCCACCCGCGCGCTCGACCGCAGCCTGTGCCGCCTCCAGATCATCGACGCGGATCACCGGCAACGGCGCCGCCACCTTATCGGACGCGGCGTCCAGGCCAAGGTCGGTGTCCCCGCTCATCGTCGCGGCATAATCCGGCCCGAAATCGGTGAAGCTCCAGCCGAACGCCTCGGCATAGAAACGCTTGGCCTCCGCCCGATCGGAAACCGGAAGCTCCAGATAATCGAACCGCGCCATGATCATCCCTTGATGTTCTTGATACGTTCCGACTGATGATCTAATCTGACCGCATGGTCAAGCACGATTCCTCGAACGTCATGGTCCCTTTTACGACGGTGCGCCCATGTCGAAAATAACGGGGCGCGGCGCGACGGGAAATGCGACGAGCAGGCGTTTCAATCTGACCGAGCATGAGGCGGACGGCGACTGGCTGGACCAGCGCGCGCTGATCGATGGCGAGCCGCCCAAGCTGCGGACGAGCGTGACGGTGGTCAAACCCCGGACGATCCTGACCTGCAACAACTCGCCCGATGTGCCGTTCAGCCAGTCGATCAACGCCTATGGCGGCTGCGAGCATGGCTGTATCTATTGCTTCGCGCGGCCGACCCATGCCTATCACGATCTGTCGCCGGGGTTGGACTTCGAGACCCGGCTGTTCGCCAAGCCCGATGCGGCGGAGTTGCTCCGCGTCGAACTCGCCAAGCCGGGCTATGCGGTCACGCCGATCGCGCTGGGGACCAACACCGATCCCTATCAGCCGATCGAGCAGCAATGGCGTATCACGCGACAGATATTGGAGGTGCTGGCCGAAACCGATCACCCCGTCACGATCACCACCAAGTCCGACCGGGTGGTGCGCGACCTGGACATTCTGGCCCCCATGGCGGCCAAGGGGCTGGCGACCGTCTGTGTCTCGGTCACCTCGCTCGACGCGCGCCTGTCGCGCACGGTCGAGCCGCGCGCGCCGACGCCCGAGCGACGGCTGGCCGCTGTGGCGAAATTGGCGGCGGCGGGTGTCCCGACCTATGTCTCGATCGCGCCGGTCATCCCGGCTATCACCGATCACGAGATCGAACATCTGGTCGCCCGCGCGGCGGAAGCGGGCGCGCGTCACGCCTTCTTCATCCCCGTCCGCCTGCCGCACGAGGTCGCGCCGCTGTTCCGCGCGTGGCTCGACACGCATTTCCCCGATCGGGCGGGCAAGGTCATGGCGATCATCCAGTCCTTGCGCGGCGGGCGGGACAATGATCCGGGATTTTTCACCCGCATGAAGGGCCAGGGCCCTTGGGCGGAGCTGCTGCGCGTCCGCTTTCACCGTGCCTGCCGGTTGCACGGACTGAACCGCGACCGACCCATGCTCGACACCAGCCTGTTCCGTCCGCCCAAAGGCCCGCAGGGCGAGCTATTCTGAGGATCGTCCCTATCGGCCAAAGCGTTGGGGGCACGAAGGAGAGCGACGATGACGATGACGACGAACCCCGAGCCTACCCAGCCCGCCCCAATTCCGAACGAGGACGAAGCCGACAGCTCGGGCGCGGGCTATGGCAATCACGGCGATGCCGATGAGGAAGAGCAGGACCGGCGCGAAGTCGGCGGCTGATCGCTCTCATAACGTCATGCCGGCGCAGGCTGGCATCTTTGGCGAGGAAGCAGCGCCTTTCGCCAAAGGGCCCAGCCTTCGCTGGGGTGACGATGCGCCGCTACCCGACCAACGCCAAGCGCGCTTCGGACGATTTCATCTCGACGGCCTTCACACCGGGCAAGTCCTCGATATGGCTCGCCAATTCGGCGTCGAGAAGGAAGTTGCGCCCCAGCGTCAGCAGCGTATCGCCATCCGCGCCCTTGATCCGCGCCCGCACCTCGCCGCGTCCGTTACGCAAGGGGTCGAGCATGGCGTGTAGGGCCTTGAACGCGATTTTGTCGGTCACCGTCACCTCGACCACGAACTTCGCCGTGCTGGCGAGCCCATCGAACAACTGCACCCGCTTGATGCTGACCCGCGGCGCTTCCTCGCCGGGGCGGCGATCCAACTCGACAGTGATCAGCGCGCAGTCGCCTTCCTTGGCGGCTTTTTCCAGATCGGCCGCGACCGAATCGTCGAAACAGGTCGCCAGGAACTGCCCGGTCGCGTCCGATAGCTGCGCCATCATGTAACGCTTGCCCCGCGCCGAGGTCCGCCAGCGGGCATCCTCGACCAGCGCCGCCATGGTCGCGCCGATCCGCGCGCCGTCGTCGGGGATGATCAGCTCGGTCAGCGAGGTGTAAGTCCGCGCGCCGTGCATCTTGGCGATATGCGCATGGCGGTCGACCGGATGCGCCGAGAAGTAGAAGCCGAACGCCTCCTTCTCCTGCTCCATCCGCTGCGACAGGGTCCAGCGCACACCCGAAGGCAGCTTGATCGCGTCGCCCGCGACCTCGGCCTCGCCGAACAACCCGCCCTGCCCGCTGGTCCGCCCCTCATGGGTGCGCGCGGCGATGGCAAGGACGGTTTCGGCGACCGCATGGACACCCGCGCGGTTGGGCTCGATCCCGTCGAACGCCCCCGCCGAGGCCAGCGTTTCCAATTGGCGCTTGTTCATCAGACGCGGATCGACCCGCTTGGCCAGCGCATCCAGCGAGGCGAAGGGGCCGCCCGCCTCCCGCTCGACGACGAGCTTCTCCATCGCCCCCTCGCCCACCGACTTCAGCGCGCCCAGCGCATAGCGGACGGCCAGGCCATCCTCATGCGGCTCGACATCGAACTCGGCCTGGCTGGCGTTGATGCAGGGCGGCAGCATCGTCACGCCCATGCGCCGGGCATCGTCGACGAAAATCGCCAGCTTGTCGGTCAGCGCCATGTCATAGCACATCGACGCCGCATAGAACTCATGCGGATGATGCGCCTTCAGCCACGCCGTCTGATAGGCGAGCAGCGCATAGGCGGCGGCGTGGCTCTTGTTGAAGCCGTATCCGGCGAACTTGTCGATCAAGTCGAACAGTTCGTTCGCCTTTTGCGCGGGGATGCCGTTCACCTCCTGGCATCCCTTGACGAAGATGGCGCGCTGCGCGTCCATCTCCGCCTTCACCTTCTTGCCCATCGCGCGACGAAGCAAATCCGCGCCGCCCAGCGAATAGCCCGCCAATATCTGGGCGGCCTGCATCACCTGTTCCTGATAGACGAAGATGCCGTAGGTCTCGGACAATATCTGTTCGAGCAGCGGATGCGGGTAGATGATCTCCTCGGTGCCCTGCTTGCGGCGGCCGAAGCTGGGGATATTGTCCATCGGACCCGGCCGGTACAGCGACACGAGCGCGATGATGTCGCCGAAATTGGTCGGACGCACGGCGGACAGCGTGCGCCGCATACCTTCCGATTCCAGCTGGAACACACCGACCGTGTCGCCCTTCTGGAGCAGGCCATAGGTTGCTTCATCGTCCCAGGGCAGCGCGCCGAGGTCGACGTCGACGCCACGCTTGGCGAGCAGTTGCACCGCCTTTTGCAGGACCGACAGGGTCTTCAGGCCCAGGAAGTCGAACTTCACAAGGCCCGCACCCTCGACGAACTTCATGTCGAACTGGGTGACCGGCATGTCCGAGCGCGGATCGCGGTAGAGCGGCACCAGTTGCGCCAGCGGCCGGTCGCCGATCACCACACCGGCGGCGTGGGTCGAGGAGTGGCGCGGCAGCCCCTCCAGCTTGGTGGCGAGGTCGAGCAACCGGCGGACCTGGTTGTCGTTGGAATATTCCTTCGCCAGTTCCGGCACGCCGTTCAGCGCGCGCTTCAGGTCCCAGGGGTCGGTCGGGTGGTTGGGCACCAGCTTCGCCAGTCGGTCGACCTGGCCATAGCTCATCTGGAGCACGCGTCCGGTGTCCTTCAAAACGGCGCGCGCCTTCAGCTTACCGAAGGTGATGATCTGCGCGACCTGATCGCGGCCATATTTCTCCTGAACGTAGCGAATGACCTCGCCGCGCCGGGTTTCGCAAAAGTCGATGTCGAAGTCGGGCATCGACACGCGTTCCGGATTCAGAAAGCGCTCGAACAGCAGGCCCAGTTTCAGGGGATCGAGATCTGTGATGGTCAGCGCCCAGGCGACCACCGAGCCCGCGCCCGAACCACGGCCCGGCCCCACAGGAATGTCATGGTCCTTGGCCCATTTGATGAAGTCGGCGACGATCAGGAAGTAGCCGGGGAAGCCCATCTGGATGATGATGTCGACCTCGAACTTCAATCGCTCGTGATAGGCCTCGCGCCAGCCGGGCTCGCCCTCTCCCTCCAGCTCGGCGATGCGGTCGAGCCGCGCCTCCAGACCCGCCGTCGCGTCGCGGCGGAGCATCTCTGCCTCGCCTTCGCGGTCGCCCGCCAGGCTGGGAAGGATGGGCTTGCGCCACGGGGCCATGACGGCGCAGCGCTGCGCCACGACCAGCGTATTGTCGATCGCCTCGGGCAGGTCGGCGAACAGCTGCTTCATCACCTCGGCAGGCTTCAGCCACGCCTCGGGTGAGCTTTTGGGACGGTCGTCCATTTCGACATAGGTCGAATTGGCGATGCACAGCATGGCGTCATGCGCGTCGCGGAAACCGCTATCTGCGAAACAACAGGGATTGGTCGCGACCAAAGGCAGGTCGCGGTCATAGGCGAGGTCGATCAGTTCCTGCTCGGCCGCCATCTCGATGGGGTCGTCGCGGCGGGCGAGTTCGACATAGAGCCGGTCGCCGAAGATCGCCTGGAGCCGGTCGCAATAGGCCTTTGCCCGGTCCGGCTGCCCTTCCGCGAACAGCCGCGCGATGCCGCCCTCGCCCCCGGCGGTCAACGCGATCAGGCCGGCGCTGAACTTTTCCAGCACGTCGAAACCGACATGCGCGGCCAGTTCGATCGGCCGCTCCAGATGCGCCGCCGACACCAGCGCGCACAGATTGTCGTAACCGGTCATGTCCTGCGCATAGAGCGCGATCCAGTCGACCATGGGCGCAACATTGTCGGGCATGTCCGGCCGCGCGACGCCCAGCATCGTGCCGATGATCGGCTGCACCCCCGCCTTCTTCGCGGCGTCCGAAAAGGCCATCGCGGCATAGAGGCCGTTGCGGTCGGTCAGGCCCGCGGCGGGAAAGGCGTTCGCCTTGGCCTGGGCCGCAATCGCCTTCGGGTCGATCGCACCGTCGAGCATCGTGAAGGACGAGAAGATGCGGAGCGGCACATATCCAGAATGCATGTCCCACCCCTATCCCAGCGCGCGTGATTCGACCAGCGCGGAACCCGCCGCAAAGCGAACCGTTACGACAACAGAACATCAGGTCCGAAAGCGGGATAACGACGATGACCGATACAGACCGTTCCTTTGCGACCTCCCCCCGTCCCGGCGCGGGATGGGGTTGGATTTTGGCATATGGTGCCCTCTCGGCGCTGCTGGGCTTGGCGGCTTTCGTCTTTCCGGTGCCCGCGACATTGGCCGCGACGCTGGTGATCGGGGCGTTCTTCATCGCGTCCGGCATCGTCGCGATCGGCGCGGGGATTTTCGGCAAGGGCCATGAAGGCCGCGGCTATGCGATCGGCTTCGGCCTGATCTCGCTCGTCATCGGGCTGATCATGGCGTTCGAGCCGGCGACCGGTGCGATCTCGATCACCCTGCTGGTCGCGGTGTGGCTGGGGCTTCGTGGCGCGCTGGAAATCGGGCTGGGCGCGCGAATGCGGCGGCGGCGCGGCTGGATGATCGCGCTGGGGGCGCTCAACGTCGTGTTGGCGCTGTTCGTGCTGGCGACCTTGCCATGGAGCGCGATGACGCTGCCGGGCTATATCTTGGGGCTCAGCTTCTTCTTCGGCGGGGTCACTTCGATCGCCTCTGCGCTGGACCACAAGAAGGGGGCGAGTGCCTTCTCAATCTGAGCTAGTCCCTTGGCCTTCGACTTCGCTCAGGCTGAACGGCGGTTGGGGGATGTATCCTCAAGCCCGTTCGCGCTGAGCGAAGTCGAAGCGCATGTTCCGCCCTATCGCAGCAGCGCCTCGATATCCTTTGCCAGCTCTTCGGGCTTGGTCGTCGGCGCATAGCGAGCCACCACCCTCCCCGAACGGTCCACCAGGAATTTGGTGAAGTTCCACTTGATTGCCTTGGTCCCCAGAACGCCGGGCGCTTCCGCTTTCAGCCACTGGAACAGCGGATCGGCCCCGTCGCCATTGACCTGCACCTTGGCCAGCACGGGGAAGGTCACGTCATAGGTCAGCGTACAGAAATTCGCGATCTCGGCCGCGTCGCCCGGCTCCTGCGCGCCGAACTGGTTGCAGGGAAAGCCGAGCACGGCCAGCCCCTGCCCCGCATATCGGCGATGCAGCGCCTCCAGTCCCTCATATTGCGGAGTGAAACCACATTGGGACGCGGTGTTGACGATCAGGACCACCCGCCCCGCATAGGCCGAGAGATCGACGGCGGAACCGTCCGCCGCCCGGACGGTAAAATCCGCGATACCGGTCATTGGTGTTTCCCCAGCAGATAGTCGAGATTGGCGCGCACGCCCGGCCATTCGTGGCGAAGGATCGAATAGACCACGCTGTCGCGCACACGCCCGTCCGCCATCACCTGATGCCCGCGCAGCACCCCGTCTCGCTTCGCGCCCAGCCGCTCGATTGCGGCCTGGCTGCGCAGGTTGAGCGCATCGGTGCGGATCTGGATCGCCTGGCACTCCATCACGTCGAAGGCATGGGCGAGCAGCATCCGCTTCGCCTCGGTATTCACCCCCGTCCGCTGGACGCGGGTGGCGTAGAAGGTGCCGCCGATCTCCAGCCGCCGATGCTGCGGGGCCATGCGCATGTAGCGGGTGGTGCCGACGATTTCGCCATCCGGCGTCTCGACCGTGAAGAGCAGGGCGCGGCCGACATCCCGTTCCTTGAGCGCCGCCGCCAGCCAGCGTTCGGGCACCTTCATCATCGAAACATTCGCGTAGAAGATGTTCCAGAGATCGCCTTCGCGCGCCGCCTCGACCAACGCGGGCAAATCGGCCTCCACGAACGGGCGGAGCGTGACATGGCGCCCGGTCAGCGTCGGCGTCTCGCTCCAGGCATTCATTGCAACCGTCCCTCGTGCAGCCGGACCACCCGGTCCATCTTCATCGCAAGTCGTTCGTTATGCGTGGCCACCAGCGCCGCCGAGCCTTCGCCGCGCACCAGTCGCAGGAATTCGGCCAGCACCACTTCGGAGGTATGCTCGTCCAGATTGCCGGTCGGCTCGTCCGCCAGCACCAAGGGCGGCTGGTTGGCGAGCGCACGGGCGACGGCGACACGCTGCTGCTCACCGCCCGACAACTGGCTCGGCCGGTGGGTCAGGCGGTGGCCCAGGCCCAGCGCGGTCAACAGGCCCTTGGCGCGCTCATCGGCGGCGGCGGGCAGCTTGCCCTGCACCAGTTGCGGCAACACGACATTCTCGATCGCGTTGAAATCGGGCAGCAGGTGATGGAACTGGTACACGAAGCCCAGATAATCGCGCCGCGCGACGGTGCGGCCGTGCGCGTCCAGCTTCGACACCTCCTTGCCCGCGATGCGGATGGAGCCCGAAAAGCCGCCTTCCAGCAGGCCGACCGCCTGCAACAGCGTCGACTTGCCCGAGCCGGAGGGTCCGAGCAGCGCGACGATCTCACCCGGCGCGACGGCCAGGTCGACGCCGCGCAGCACCTCGATGGTCTGCCCCCCTTGCGTGAAGCTGCGCGACAGCTCGCGCGTCTCCAGCACTGGCTGAGCCGTGCGGGGTTCCGGGACGACGCCCATGCGGATGATCGGATCATTCATAGCGCAGCACCTGAACCGGGTCCGTGCTCGCCGCCTTCCAGGCGGGGTAGAGCGTGGCGAGGAAAGAGAAGACCAGCGCCATCGACGCGATCACGATGACCTCCACAGGATCGGTCTTGGAGGGCAGCTCGGTCAGATAGCGGATCGACGGGTCCCAGAGATTCTGGCCCGTCACGAACTGGACGAAGTTCACCACCCCTTGGCGATAGAACAGGAACACCGCGCCCAGCCCCAGCCCCGCGACCGTGCCCAGCGCGCCGATGGTGGTGCCGACCGTCATGAAGATGCGCATCAACCCGCCCCGCGTCGCGCCCATCGTCCGCAGGATCGCGATGTCGCGCGTCTTAGCCCGGACCAGCATGATCAGCGACGACAGGATGTTGAACACCGCGACCAGGATGATGATCGACAGCACGGTGAACATCGCCACCCGCTCGACCGCCAGCGCTTCGAACAACTGCGCGTTCATCGTCCGCCAGTCGGCGATCACCGCGCGCCCGCCCAGCTTGTCGGCCAGCGGCGCCAGGATCTGGCCGACCTGATCGGCATCCACCGTCTGGATCTCGACCATGCCGACCGTATCGCCCATCAGGAGCAAAGTCTGCGCATCCTCGATGGGCATGATCACATAGGCCTTGTCATAGTCGTAGACCCCGATCTCGAAGATCGCGCCGACCGTATAGCTGACGATGCGCGGCACTGTGCCGAAGGGGGTCGTCTGCCCCTGCGGGCTGATCAACGAAATCTCCGAGCCGACGCTGGCGCCCAGCGCCTCAGCCAGACGGCTGCCGATCGCGATGCGACCGCTGCCCGGCGTGACGCTGTTCAGATTGCCCATGACGATCTTGGAGCGGATCGCAGAGTTGCCGCGGATATCGGCGACACGCATGCCGCGCACCAGCACCGCCTCGACCCGGCCATTATAGCTGGACATCAGCGGTTGCTCGATCATCGGCACCGCACTGGTCACGCCGGGCGTCGCCCGGGCGTCGCGGACGATGTCGCGCCAGTCGGGCAGGCGGCCACCCACGCCCTGCACCACGGCATGGCCGTTCAGCCCGACGATCTTGTCGAACAGCTCGGCGCGAAAGCCGTTCATCACGCTCATGACGATGATGAGCGCGGCGACGCCCAGCATGACCGCGACCAGGCTGATCGAGGCGACGAGGAAGATGAACGCCTCCCCCTTGCCCGGCAGCAGATAGCGCCGCGCGATCATCCGTTCGTAACGAGACAGGATCATTGAGGTCCGATCGATCCATGAATAAGACGAAATGCCCGCAGGCTGTAGGAGCGCCGCCGGGTGCTGGCAATGCCGCGCCCGGTTCGGCTTGCAAAACCGGCGACTCCGGCGATTGTTGCGCGCGTGCCACACAGCCGCGCCAATCGTAGCGCGGATGCCGCAAGAGGGATGACAAGCCCGCCTCTCCTAACGTACCACAATCTTACTGAGACACAGGCAGCAACGGCCGTGGTTCGGGGATTGCTCCAACGCTCACCCAAAGAGGTTGATGCGGGAGCGGGAAAAGGGGGCTGACGAGCGATCGTCACGCAGGCGCCCGGATCGGAA